>JAEEGH010006072.1_pt1 | contig 29799 bp, 16 predicted proteins | sample 9134181 | NCBI WGS metagenome assembly JAEEGH01 (sample SAMN16246544, study PRJNA631951) | gut metagenome | biome: gut microbiome; feature: rumen; material: DP-attached | host: Bos | place: Iran: Karaj | collected 2018-10 | reverse complement strand
GGGAAAGGATTACTTAGCAATATACTTTTTGCCGTCCTTCACCACGATGCCCTTGTAGGTCTTAGCGACACGCTGGCCAGCGAGGTTGTAGGTAGCGGCAGAAGACTTCTTGTTGTTGACAACAACGCCATTGATGGCGGTCTCCCCGTACTGGTAAGGATCAGTTCCCGCACCAATCTTGATTGCGAAGTTTTCAGTACCAGTTGCGCTAATCAGATTCTCCTGAGTCTTACCGTCAGAATTTGCATCGCCCTTCAGATACCACTTAATGTTCTTAAAGGTATATGTATTAGCCTCCTTAATGCAAGCTAAGTCGAAGGTTATGTACTTTACAACGTCAACAGCTATGCCATCCCATGTCTTATTAGGCATCTGAATCTCTTTTTTGATGCTCTTCCATTCAGTATCAAAGGCATCATCGTCTTCCATACTGAAAGCTCCAGTAATATAACGTGTATTGCCTTCAACTATACCCTGGACAGCAGCAGTAGATTTAGCCTGCTGGGTAGCCTTATACTCGAATTCGAGAACGGTTTCCTCACCGGGGGCAAGGTCACGGTTAGAGTAAAGGAAGAACTGGTTGTCCCAGGTGTTACCTGTACCACCTTCTTCTTCACTAGAAGTCGGCTCTCTCTCCACAGCATCAATAACGATTTCTGTCGGGTTAGCAACGATGTCGATGGGCTCCGCAAACTCATCACCTTCCTCCTGGATGATATTAATCTGTCTGTCCTCGATAGCAAGATAGATGGTCCATACACCAGCTGCGGGGAGCTTGATCTTGGCATTAGAGCCTTCTGTGTAGTCACCCCAGTTGTCTTCACCGATGTAGGAGCCTGAGGGCTTCAGGGTAGCGCTTTTGAATGAAGCGTCGTGACCGCGAACGGTAGAGATCATGATCTCATTGACCCATGTATCTTTCTTTCCGGCTGTACCGACGGTGGCAACCAAGACACCGTCTTCATCGCCAGGCTGGAATTCAATAGCGTTGTCTAAGTCGTATTCAATACCATTGGCGGTGTTAGAAGAAGCCACGAAGAAGCCTTCGTCGAGTACCATGGTCTCCCAAGAGAGGTCATCGAAGTAGAAGACATTCGGCGTGCGGCCGTTGGTAGCGTCAGAGCAGAGGTTGAATGCAAGTCCCCAAGCATAGGGGTCATTCTCGGTATGGACAGTGAGAGTCTTGTCAAATTCCTTCCACTCTGTTGTGAACTCAACATCACCGGCAGCATTCCAGTTGTTATAAATAGAAGGATTCTTCTGGTGCCACTGAGTTCCAGCCTTACAAGCGTGCTGAGCCTTATACTTGAACTTGATTCTTACCGACTGGCCATCCTTCCAGCCTTGAGTACATTCGATCCAGAACTGGTTAGACCAGTCAACAGATGCATCAGTATCAATAATATCAATCTGATCGACATGAACGGCGAAGACGTGGTTTGACTCATTGCCTTCTTCAGGTTCGATATCTGTAGGATATGGACGAGCACGAGGACTGTCTGTAGAGATGTCGCCAGCCTGATCGTCAAAGTTCCTGCCCATTGTCAGAGACCATGCGCAGATTTCGGGAGCACGGTCGGTTCTCCAGTTGGCGTTGATACCGTCAGTTACCTCATTAGCCCAGTCTGGCCAGGGTGTTTCAGCATTACCCATCCAGATGCTCTCGGTGGCTACATTGGGAATGATGGCCTTGCCGTCGTTGGTGAGCCACTCCTGCCATACGACAGGACGCTGGTTGTCTCTTTCCTCGTGGGAGATCTTGATGTAAGAAATAGTCCAGTCGCCTACATAGTCACCGCACTGGATAAGTACAGCACCGCTATTGGCAAAGTACTGTGCATCGGGGTTGTTCATGCAGCCAGTAAATGTCAGCGTCTGCTCGTCTTTGGTAACGGGAATATCACCAGGTTTGTCGGAACCAGAGAAATATCCTCTGATGTTCTGCTCGACATTACCCTTGATCTTGATGGTGATGGTGTAAGACGCATCAGAATCTAAAGAGGGAACGCCAGGAAGCTGGAACTGGACGTCGTAAAAATTTGCCGTTGCTTCCTCGCTGTGGAAACAGATACCTTCACCGGGGACTACAGAGACGCGTGTTGCCGCATCATCACTTCTCCAGCCACCATTCCAGGAATCAGAAGTGACAGTCGTGTAGTCAATTTCCACATCGACTACCTCATCAGCCTTTACTCCCAGGAAACATGCCATGAGAGCAAACAATGTTAATAGCTTTTTCATAATTTAAAAATTAAAATATTAAAAAAATTATATAGTTAAAAATAAATAAATTACTTTGCGGTGAGACCATCGCAGAAGGCCTTATAGGTGGCTGTGCGCACCCAGTCCTTACTCTTCGTATCGACAGCCCAGAGGCCTACAGGATCGGAGGTGTCGGCGAGGTTGCCCTTACAGATGCCGGCCTGCTTGTCTTTGGGAATAATGGTCATATAGCTACTGATGACGTAAGCGTTATAGTCGGCGAGCTTCTGACGCTGTTCTGCCGTGATGTCCTTGGCAGCCACATTGGCACCCGTGGCATCCTGATACTTGATGTCGAAGTTGGAAACGCGGACGAGCTTGCCGGAGAGGGCCAAGTTCATCAGCAGGTTGTCGAGGATGTCGTTGTTTTCCTCCAGCGTGGCTGCATCCTCGCTATAGACGAGGTTCAGCTTGGCGTTGATACCGTCGATCTTGGCGCCTTTGGCGTCCCAGATGTTGATCCAGTACATGAGGCTCTCAAACTTCTTCTGATTCTCAAGGCCTGTCTCGCTGATGAAGAATTTCAGCTGGGCAGGGTCGCCACTGTATTTGACGTAAGCCTCGCTGGCCTCCTTGGAAACTGCGGGGGCGTAGTTGTCGCTGCCGAGAATGTCCTGCCAGTAGATCTTCTCAGTGGAGTGCTTGAGGTCGTACAGGCCGTTGTCCATGACAGCCTTCTCGTCGATGGCCTCGTCGATGAGGTCGAATGACGTGATGCGGCCTTCGTTGATCTTCATCAGACCGTCACACCAGGTGTGGAGGGCATACTGGATGGTGTCGCTCTTTTCCTTTTCGGTCTGCGGACGGTGGTTGTCAGGATAGCAGCCTACCTCGGCCTTTGTGATATAGATAGCAGCAGAACGGGTGTTCTCGATTCTCAGGTAACCCTCGGTCTCGTCTGGTGCACTCTGGCTTTCAATGACGACCTTCGTCAGCTTGCCGGCCTTGAGGGTGAACTTTCCGTCGGCACCGCTGCCTTTCACCTTGTTGCCGGAGAAGGTGACCGTGTAGGAAGCGTCCTTGTCGGTCTGTGCCCAGAACGTGGTCGTATATTTGGCGCCGGGATCAACTTCGAAACTTTCGATGATACGGACATTAGCTGCCGTACCGATTTTCAGGGCGTTCGCACCGTCGTATTTGACGATCTCGGCCTTTCCCTTCTCCACGGTGCCAGTGAATTCGTCGATGGTGCTGTAATCGACTGCCTTGACTTCGGTATACTCCACTGTCACCTCGATGGGTGCCGTGAGCAGGGCCAGCCACTCGTCGGGCTGGTTGGCATTGGCCACGATAGGGCTGCCGTAAACCTCATAGTCGATCTCTTCCACATGGGAGAGGAGGTCGCTCATGTCGAGGAAGTTCATCACGCCCTTGCTGTTGATGATGCTGCCGGCCATCAGGGTGGTGCCGAAAGAGACATCGTCGCAGTTGGTGACACAGGCGGCGTGGGCCAGCTCCTGCTTGTTGAACTCCGACACCTTCATGGTGGCACCGAGCTTCAGGTTGGGATACTTCTCTCTGTCGATGTATGACTTGACGGGATCCAGATCCAGATAGGGCTCGACGTAAGACGGATCGGGCTCTGCAGTGAAATCGTCTGTGACATTATAGTCGGCACAGGATGTCAGCGCTACGCTAAATGATAAATGACAAATGATAAATGATAAACCTATCAGAAGTCTTTTTCTTACCTTGGTAATCATAATTTTTCGCTTTAGCTCAAGCATAAATGCTCAATTTTCAATTCTCAATTCTCAATTATTTAACGTATTTAGATGAGAAGAACTCTCTCTTGTTTGACTCACGGGTCTGGACGACGAGGGTATCGGTAGTGGATACCTGGATGTCGCTGCTGGCGAATTTGATATCGTAAGCCAGACGGAGGATGTCACGCTGGACAGGCTGTCCGTTGTTGCTTCCCCACTGGTAGTCCTTGTATTCCGAACGCTCCGTTCCTTTGGCGATGAATTCACCTGAGCCGGTGGCGGTCACGTCTTTGTCATCAGTGGAAATCGTACACTGATCGCCATTGAACGTGAGGATGAGGTTACACTGTATGGAAGCACCAGAGGTCTTGAATTGTACAGGGAAGATGGCCTGCGACATGTTCTTGGTCTTGATTTCGCAGATCTCGTCGTTCTGGTTCACGGGGTTCTCCTTGTAGTGCTCGGGGTCGGAGTCCACCAGCGACACGTCTCTACGGATAACGGTTGAGGAAACGCCCTTTTCCGTCACCTGGTCAATACCACGGCGGATATATTTTCCCTGCCAGGGATTCATATACTTCACGCAGTAGAGCACGTAGTCCTTTGCCAGCACATCCCAGTCCTCGGTATTCGTGCGAGAGGGATTGAGACCTTCGCGGGGAGTGCCCGAGAGAATATGGTCAATGCCTGTGACTTCCTTCATCCACAATGGGATAACATAGTAGTCTGTGATGGATTTAGGATCGTTGAAGAAGTCATCGGTGAACTGCACTTCCACATAGCCTCGGCTGTCGCCATTGTAGGGAATGGTGTTGGACAGCAGGCGGTAGTGGCTCGTCGGCATAGGATGCACAGGCTCGTCCGGGTTGCCGCCTTCATCGGTGAAATAGAGGTTGTCGCAGAGACTCTCGTCGACGACAATGGTCGCCACAGCGTCACGTCCGCTATAGGCTCCACCCATAGTCGCCCATATCCGGCATTTGTGCTCGTTGTCGAGCGTGTTGTCGTAGATGTCGTTGCCCAGAATCAGTGTGCGCACCGGGTTCTGGTAGGCGAAGTAGGCGGTGGTGCCTCCTTCGTAGTCGGGGAACTCCTTGTCTGCATTGTAGCAGGATGTAAGGAGACAAGGAGACAAGGAGACAAGGAGACAAGACATTACCCCTGTCGCTATCTTATTTATTCTCTTAGTAATCATAATTCTCAATTTTCAATTCTCAATTATCAATTATTCTTTACTGCCATCCCCTGTTTTGCATGAGGTTGCTCCATTTGAGCGTTTCACTCTTGGGAATCGGTCCATACCACTGATAAGGAGTGGTGAAGTTACGGGCCTCCACATCAATGACGGTGTAAGTGAGCTCGCCAGTTTCCTCGTTACGGTCAATCTGCATGCCCTTCACACCTTCGTCGATAGGCATCTGCCAGCGACGGAGGTCCCAGAAGCGCTTGTTCTCAAAGCAAAGCTCGATGCGGCGCTCGTTGCGGATCAGGTTCATCATCTTGGTCTGGTCTGTTGCACACTCTTCCAGATAGGCGTCGCCAGTTTTAAGTTCGACACCGTACTCATCGGTAGCGAGTCCGGCACGCTTACGGATGGCCATGATCACATCGTAGGCCGTGAAGCCGAAGTTTCCACCATCGACATCCGGTCCCCAGGCATCATTGGCAGCCTCTGCATAGGCGAGGAAGATCTCCGTGTAACGGATGCGCGGATAGATGTGCTGCTGCTCAATTTTCGAACTTGACAGCGGGCTGACATCCTCGCGGAGAAGTTTCTTCAGGTAATAGCCTGTACGGGTAGAGGTGCCGATATTGTTCCGGTTGTCCATCGTCTCACCCTTGCTGTTAGGATAGTTACCTGTGATGATGTCCGTCTTTCGGTACGTTTGGCCGTTATAGAGGATGTAGAGCTCAAGACGCGGGTCACGGTCTGCATAAGGATTCTGTGGATCGTAACCGGCTCTCGGATTGGTGATGGGATGACCGTTGCGCATGGGGAAGGCGTCGACGAGATTCTGTGACGGATTGATGCGGCCGCTGCCATACAGCGACGGCGGGAAGTTCTCCCCCTCCTGTTCTGAGTTCTTATGACGGTCTTCACGCCAGAGGATCTCCGGCATCTCACCGCCAGCGGGTTCAAGCTTGGTGGTGTTCTTGTACCAGGTGTTACCCGACGGGTCTAATCCTGCCACACCGCCAATGCGCTTGAGGACATTTCCGCAAAGTATGGCTGCCTCAGCAGAAGTGACACCGCTCTGTTCGCGGAATGCCGGACTGGCAGCGAGCAGGGCAATCTGTGCCTTGACAGCCTCGGCGATCCTGCCAGACAAGAGGTTGCGGGCCTTGTCACCAAACACGAGGTTGTAATTGGAATAGTTTGCACCAAGTTCCCAATATTTGTCAGGAACCTGCTCATTGATGGTGATGTCTCCATAGTCCAACGGGAGCAGTGCTATGGCACTGTCGCAGTCGGCAAAACACTGCTGGACACATTCTGCGAAAGTAGCGCGCGGCTGGTTGTAGTCTGAGCTACCGTCCTCAGCCGTCGTGAGCAGGGGCACTCCGTAGAGAACGCCATCATCGCCATAGCCTCCATGAGCCTGAAGCAGATAATAATAGAGGATGGCACGAAGGCCGAAAGCCTCACCTTTCAGACGGTCGATGAACATCTGCTGCTTGGAAGCAGAACTGGGTGCCCACTTCACGTTATCCACTTTTGAGAGGAAGAGGTTGATATACTGGATACCGTCCTTACAATTGTTCCATTTCGACATCGGGTCGTTGTCTGAGGCCCAGGTGCCTGTGGTCATAGTCAGGTAGGAACTGCTCTTCAAGTTGGTGACAGCATCATCTGTAGCAACATCGGTCCAGTTCCACTGGTTTCCGACATTGGTGATATACGGCAGACGGTCGTAACCATAGATCTGCAGTCCATGCGCATACTTAGACTCCTCGTACATGGCTTCCTCCTGACGGTTGTTCTCATCTGCCGGCTCGAACATGTCGTCGCAGCTGACAAAAAGAGAAGTAGAGAAGGAGAGGAGGAGTAAGTAGAATACTCTCAACGCTGCTTTATAATATCTTCTGGTAATCATAATTTTCATTATCATTTATCATTTATCATTCATCATTTAGGCCGCAGGCCGCTTAAAGAGTTACCTTAACACCGAGGTTATAGAAACGCGTCTGTGGTGCATAACCAACTGTTGTTTCCATCAACTTACGTTCCTTGGAAATTGTCAGGAGGTCGTTTCCGTTCAAATATATTGAGAGGGCCTTGACCCACTTGCCGTTAAACATTTCCTCCGGGAAATCGTAGGTCAGCTGCACCTTGCGAAGGTTGAAGCGGTCGGTGCTGTACATCCAGAATGTGGAAGCAGCTGAGTTGTTGGCCGAGTTCTGTGTGGACAGACGGGGATGGGTAGCAGTAGCTGCCGAGGCGTCAGAAGTCCAACGGTTACGGGCATTGACTGAATACTTGGCATCGCCACTCATATAGTAGTAGCCGTTGTTCTTCATACCGTAGGCACCGAACTGGCCATTACCCAGGATAAAGAGCGTGAAGTTCTTATACTTGAGTGTGAGGTTCACACCACAGGTGAAAGGAGAACCGTAAGTACCCGACTTGCCAAGATCCACCTGGTCTTTGCTGTCGAGGACACCGTCGCCGTTCACATCTTCGTACTTCAGATCACCGGGCTGGATGGTACCACCGATCTTCGGCGTCGGGAGTTCACTCTTCAAGGTGTACTTGCCAGTCTCTTCATTGTAATTAAAGTCGCTGGTAGAATAGAATCCCAGGCACTTGTAACCCCAGATGGCATCGATGGCACGTCCTTCCTTGTGCAGGTAGTCATATTCCACGAGTTCATCGTAAACCTTGTTCTTGGTTGTCAGATAAGTACCGACGAAACCAAGCTGGGCATATACCGGTCCGAACTGCTTCCGGGCCGTGATGCTGAAGTCAAGACCCTTGCGGTTCTGGACGTTGTTGTTGATGGCCGGCATGAACGTACCATTGTTAAGACCACCCTGCAGGTGTGAGGGGAATGTGGTCAGGTTCTGCACGATGAAGCCGTCCATATCTGTATTGAAGTAGGTAAGGTCAACGTCAAGCAGCTTGTTGAAGAACGAACTGCGCAGGCTGATAGAGAACTCCTTGCGATGGATGTAGTCGAGTGACGGGTTGCTACCCATCGTCGAATTGGTACGGTCGGTGGTAGATCCCTCGTTCCATGAGAAACCACCACCGGACGTTGTCCACAGGGCATCGTAGAGATAGTAGTACTTGTCATTATTACCGACTCTCATATAGACATCGATATCCTCGTTCAGATTGCTGTATGAGGCACTGAGCAGCAGATCATCGACGAATTTCGCCTTCATGAAATTCTCCTTGGCGATGTTCCAGCCGACGGTGAATGAAGGTGAGAGGGCGCCACGGTGACCTTCTGCCAGACGGGCGGAATGTACGGCAGCCACAGAGGCCTCTGCGAAGTAACGGCCCATATAGTCGTAACCAGCCTGGAGTCCCAGGTTGGCATTGGCATAACGGTGGTACTCGCCACTGCGTGTGGTGGTGTACATATTGGCGAGAAGCATACCAGTGATGTGATGCTTGCCGGCAAACGTGTTGTCGTAGTCGAAATGACCGTTCCAGCTGATGGTCTGGCGGTATTTGGTGTTCGACATGGCCATGTGACCTGTCACAATCTCGTCGTTCTGCTGGGTGATGCCTACGATGACATCCTCAGAATTGTAGTTACTCCATGTGGGAATGAACACAGCGTACTTGTTGTCGTAGGAGAGGCTGTAGTTGGCAGCATAGTCGATAGAGAACAGTGTCTTGAACGACAAGCCCTTCACGAAGTTGCCCATGTCATAGATGATACCGGCATCGAACTGGAACTGACGGCTCACGTCTGTTGTCTGACCACCGAAGTAGCAGTCTGCAATAGCGTTGGTCTGCGTGGCCTTTGTACCTCCGGGGAAGTACTGTCCGTCGAGCAGGTTAAGAGACTTGTGGAGGAGGGCAAGTGCCTTCGTGGCATTGGGATCCACCATATCGATGGAAATCAGCGGAGCGGCGTTCTCCGGGAAGTTCGGACGGCCGTATTTGCCAGTATTGACCCAGTTGCCATTCTGCAGCTCTTCACCCGCAGCCTCATGCCAGAATTCACCTTTGTTCTTGTTGGCATTGTAGAACGTGGCGCTGGCGTTGGCAAAGCCCTTGATCACCTTGTTGATCACGAGGTCCACATTACCACGTACACTGAAACGGTCGGTGTAGTTCTCCTTGGCATCGCCGAAGTTGAGGAGATCCTCCACACGGTAGTAGTTGATGTTCGTGTAGAAGTGGGCGCGCTTACCACCACCCTGAATCTCCAACGTTCCTTCCAGACGGTTGTAGGCCTTGCGGACATATTCGTCTGAATAGTAGTTGACGTTCGGATAACGGTAGGGGTTGAGTCCCGAAGCATGATTGTAGATATCCTGCTGGGAATATCTCGGATCGAGACCGTCGTTCCTGCGGGCCTCGTTGTAGAGGGTCATATACTCAGCCGATCCCAGATACTCGGGGAATTCCTTCGCCACGTGGAAACCGGCGTTGGCGTTGGCCTGGATCTGAAGACCGTCCACCTTGCCACGTTTGGTGGTGATCAAGATGGCACCCTTGGCACCCTTGGAGCCATAGAGCACGACAGCCTGTGCACTCTTGAGGAAGGTGATCTGCTCGATCTCTGAGGGAAGCACATTGTTCGACGGACGCTTCACACCGTCGATGATGACGAGCGGCATGTTGCTGTTGTCATTATTGTCCAGACGGTCATTGTCCATACCCCAAAGGTTGTTGCCGTTCCATCCGCCGACAAGCCCTAACATGTCTTCAAGGCTGCCCGTCGTATAGTCCTTCTTCTGCAGCTCTTCCATGTCAACATAGGAAATGCCTCCGAGAAGCTGGTCTGCATCTACGTCGCGGAAAGCAACATGGACTTTCTTTTTCACCACGGTAGAGTCAGCGTCGTCAGCGCTCTGGGCTTGGCCCGTCAGTGGCGACACCGCCAGCATGGCAAAGAGAAATATGTTTCTTTTAATATGTTTCATATCTATATCTTTTATCATTTATCATTCATCATTTAGGCTGCAGGCCGCTTACCATCCCGGGTTCTGTGGGAAGTTTGCATACAGATAGGTGTCCTTGTCAGGAAGCGGGAACCAGTAGTGCTTGGATTCCAGACGACGGCTGATCAGATCTGCCTTGCGGAAGTTACCGATCTTGGCGTCCTTCGGATCGTGATCCTTAAACCAGGCAGCAGATTCCAGACGCTCGAACTCATGAGAGTATTTCACAGTGTAAGGAGGCTCTGTCAGGAGGAGCCAGCGCTGGAGGTCACACCAGCGGAAGCCTTCGAAGGAAAGCTCCACAGCGCGCTCACGGCGTACCTCGTCAATGAAGTGCTCCCTGGTGTCCATGCAGTTGGCTACGACATGCTCCATGGGATAGTCATCAGAGTTCACACGGTCACGGAGTGCGTTGATGGCTTCAACAGCAGAGTACGACGGGCAGTAAGTGGGTCTGTCCTTCAGGTCGCCTGCTGAATTGGCGATGGCAGCCCTTGCCTCTGCATACATCAGATAGATATCTGCCAGACGCATGTAGGGCAGATAGCACTGGAAGGCATAATCCCAGTCGTACCATCTGTCACCTTCGTTACACTGGTGAGGGATCAGCTTCTGGATGAAATAGCCCGTGCTGCTGGCATTGTCGATGGCACGCATGGCACCACCGGTGAAAAGATCGCAATACTCGAGCTTCTTCTGCTCGCCATCCAGGGCGTCCGTGCTGAGCACATAGTGGAAACCGTCGAACACGATATCGTGATACAGTCGTGGGTCGCGATCCTTATAGGGATGCTCAGGATCCCAATTGGCTTTCTCGTTGACCACCAACTGACCGTTCTGAACCAGATAGATGGGCTGTCCGTTGGCCATACCGTACTGATCCACGAGGTTGGCTGTCGGGTGGTGAATGATGTTGTCGTGAGCCACAAGACCTGCTACCTTCGGACCGAAGATCTTGGCGCAGTTCCAGTTGGCGGAGTTCACACCGGGATAAGCACCACGGAAGATGGCCTCCGTAGAACCAGGCATGTTCCAGTTCTGCTTCACGGTATAGAAGATGTCAGCGTAGCAGGACTCTGCATTCTCGTCACGCTCGTGATCGTAGATGTTGGAATACCTGTACTCTGCCAGTTTATATTTCACCGTTCCTTTCTTGACCAGGTCAAGGGCCTTGCCGAGGGCTTCAGCGGCCTTCTTACAGTAGTCCACATCATAATCGTAGGTTTTGCCGTTGCTGCTGGCGCCCAGGAGCTGGGCCGTACCACCGTTCTTGGTCTTCTCAAACTCCTTCATGAGGGGAGAGCCTGCCCAGAGATAGCACTTGCCAAGATAGCAGAGCGCCATGAACTTGTTGACACGCAGGTCGTTCTTTCCTCCAGTCTGCATACCGGCCAGCGTCTCGTCCCAGTCGTAAGGCAGCAGATCGTATGCCCTTTCAAAATCCTCTGCACAGCGGTCTGCACATTCCTGGAAGGAAAGGCGGGGCAGCTCAGGTATCTGTGAACCGAAGGCCTCGTCGATGTAGGGGAGACCGCCGAAGTAGCACATCAGCTCGAAGTGCCACCATGCACGGAAGAAATACATCTGTCCGAGCAGCAGGTCACGCTCTTCGTCTGTTCCTACGAGCGACTTGATCTGCTCGATACCCATGTTACATTTACGGATGCAGTACCAGGAGTTCTTCCAGAGAGAGCTTCTGTCACCGTTCAGCCAGCACTGGCTGTTAGTCCACCAGTTACGGTAGTTACCAAGATCCACCTGATGGTCCATGTGTGCATAGCCCTCCGGATTGTGAACAGCGTCGTCACCGAAGTTCCATGCGGTACAATAGTTGATCTTCTGCTTATCGGGAATCAGGTTGTAGATTTCCTCAATATATCCCTGGAAGTTGCGGAAGTTCTTGAAGGCCTCATCCTCTGCCACGATAGACTCCGGATCCTTGTCGAGCCAGTCGGTGCAGGAAGTGATGGAGGCGCTTGCCACAAGGAGCAGCGAACCACACAAAAGGGATTTGATGTTATTATAATATTTCATAATCGTAAACGCCTTTAAATGTTAAGCTTAATTCCGAAGTTATAACGTCTGACAGTCGGGTAGGCACCACCGCCGCCGCTGAATCCGTAGTTACTCTCACGGTCATCAGGCATCTTGGTAATCAGGAAGAGGTTGTTGCCGTTCACATACAGCTTCAGGCTTGTGAAACCGAGCTTCTTGATCCAGCCCTTCGTCCATGTATAAGCCAGCTCCACGTTCTTCAGACGAAAATAGGAGCCGTCGTAGAGATACTGTGTACCGTCGTTGTAGGAAACCTGTGTGGTGAAGCGCGGAACGACGACTTCGCCACCGCCGTCAACGGGATTCCACCATGTACCATTGTCGAACACGGTAAGAAGCTTGTTGTTGAAAGAAGCGAGGCCTACGTCACGTGTGACACCCGTGGCACCGTACAGCTGGGCAAAGCAGCTCCAGCCCTTCCACTCCCAGCCGATCGTGGCGTTGTAGGTGTGTTCCGGCGTGCCGGTGTAACCGTAAGGAGCCTGGTCGTTCGTCTCGTCAACGACACCGTCACCGTTGAAGTCAACGATGTAGTGGTCACCGATAAGCACCTGACTGTCGTCCTTCTCGCGTGCAGGCGTACTATATAATTCATCGTATGTGCTGATGAAACCATTGTCGATAAACGAGTTGTACTGGCCCTGAGAATAGCCCTCAGCCTTGCGGTAGGCAGGAATCAGTGCGGGGTCGTCCTTTTCTATGATTTCGTTATGTGCGTATGTGTAGTTGGCGTTTGCCCAGAAGCGCATGCCATTGTTCAAAACCTTGTTGAAACGGAGTTCAAACTCGAAACCGTGGTTCTTCATCTTACCCTTGTTGATGTCGGGATTCGTGGCTGCACCGTAGTAAGAAGGTACAGAACGGTTGCTTCCCGAGATGAAGATATCCTTACGGTCGTCGCGGAAGTAGTCGAAGCTACCTGCGAACATACCGCCGAGGAAAGCGTAGTCGAAACCGATGTTCTTCTTCACCACCGTTGCCCAGCGGAGGTCGGGGTTGGCAATGACAGCCTCCTTATAGCCGATGAACGGGCTGGCAGAACCGTCGAGGCCCATGTTGAAGCCGTTGCCGTTGTTCGTCACCTCCCAAGTGGTCAGATAAGCCCAACGTGCACCGCCGGCATCATCACCAATCTCACCGATAGAACCACGGATTTTGAACATATCAATAATCTTCTTATCTTTCAACTTCTTCATGAATTTCTCTTCCGAGAGCATCCAGCCTAAAGCTCCTGAGGCGAAGAACACAAAGCGATTGTCCGGAGAGAACTTCTGTGAACCGTTGTAGGCACCGTTGACCTCAGCAAAATACCTGCTCTTATAGTCGTATGTGGCACGGAACACCCAGTCCTCGCGACGATTCTCGAGGTCGGCATTGCCGGCCTGGATACGGCGCTTCCAGTTACCCATCACCGTCACGTTGTGGTCACCGAACTGACGACCCCAGAAGAGCTGGAGCGACATTTCCGTAGCACGGCCCGTATAACCTACTGTACCAGCCACCGTTGACCAGTCGCGGCTCTCATAGAAGTCAAAACCTGTCGTGGCATTGATTTCGTTCTCCCAAAGCATCTGACCAACCTCAGGAAGCATATACGCCTTCTTCGTGGTGTGCAGGTCGGAGATACCACGGTCGCTCTCATTGAACTGGTTATCCCAGGAGATAGTACCACGGGCTACAAGACCCTTCGTGATGAAGTCGAGCTTCTGCTCAAGGGCAAAGTCGGTGAACACGCGGGTGATGGTCTTCAACTCATAACCCGATGTGGCCACACTGGCCGGAGAGTTCTCAATGTTGGAAACCAGCGGATAGTAACCCCACGATCCGTCAGAGAACTGAACGGGGAAGAGGTTAGGCGCCATACCGTAGGCACCGGCCCACTTCTGCTGCTGGAAGAACTCACCGTTATTACCATAATAGTAACGCGGGGTCTTCTGCTGGGCATTCGAACCTGCCAGGTTCACCTTGAACTGCGTGGTCTTCGTAATCTGGAAGTCCAGGTTCGAACGTACATTCAGACGGTTGTAGGCATAACCGCCGGTATATCCCTGATGGTTATCCCATACCTTTGTCATATCACCCTCGTTCTGGAAGTCGAAAGCCACGAAATACTTCACAAACTGTGTACCACCGGAGATATTCAGGTTCGTGTTATATGAGAACGCGGTTGATTCAAACATCTCATCCTGCCAGTCAACGTTGGCATAGCGCTCTGCCTGGCTGTATTCGCCGAGGTAGGTGCCGTCAGCAGCATAGTGAGGCTTGACGGTATGATCCTGATTGCGGAAGTTGTCGATGAATGTCTGCGGACGGTAGTAAGCCCAAGAAGCGTCACCGCCGATGGCAATCTCGTGCTCGATGGCCTGGTTGCGGAACATATAACCGTCGTAGGAATCGTACTTGCGCGGGAGTTTCGACACAGCCTTCAGGGTAGCGTTGAAGCCAACGTCAATCCTGGCCTTGCCTTCCACACCACGCTTGGTGGTAATCAGGATAACACCGTTAGCACCCTTCACACCATAGACGGCGGTGGCAGAGGCGTCCTTCAGGACCGAGACGGTAGCGACAGATGTCACATCCACCGACTTGATCTCACGCTCCACACCATCCACGAGGATCAGCGGCTGGGCGTCTGTGTTCCAGGCAGCAGCACCACGGATATAGATTCGCGGATCCTCTTCACCCGGCTGACCGGTAGAGGCGATGGTGGCAACACCGGGGACGTTACCCGTGAGCGCTGCACTCACACTACCGATACCTGCTGAACGTTCAAGCACTTCACCCGTGGTCTGGGTAATGGCACCCACCACAGAGGCCTTCTTCTGCTGGCCGAAACCAACGACGATCACTTCCGAAAGCTGGGTGTTGTCGCTCAGCGTCACGTTGAACGTGCGCCGCTTGCCGACTTTCAACTCTTCGGTGTTCATTCCCACATACGAGACCACGATGGTCGAGGACTCTGATGGGACACTCAGGGAAAAGTTACCGTCGAAGTCCGTAATCGTACCAATCGAGGTGTTCCCCTTCACTACAACGGAGGCACCTATCAGCGCCTCTCCGTTCGCATCGACAACCGTTCCCTTGACGGCTATGCCACCCTGTGCCCACGCCGTGGCGCAGAACAGGAGCATCAACGACAATGCCGACCAGCGACATTGTCTTTTAGCCCATGGGAGAGCGGTTCCCACAAAGTTTATTAACTGTTTCATTTAGCTGATTTTGATTTCAACATTGTTTTTGTGGGCGCAAAAAATAATGTAATTGATTTATATCAAATACTTTACGGTAGTCCGTTAAAACCCAGAATTGGTACAAATAATAAAGTAATGGTTACATTTGAAAAACTAATGAAGTGTTAAAACACACTTCTAACAGAGGTTTTAACACTTCATTTAATCAATTTTAGTTAAAGACTAAAGACTGACTTCAGGGACAACCTGGCCGTCAAGCAGGTTGATGACACGCTGGGCATAGCCGGCATCGCGTTCGGAGTGAGTTACCATCAGGACGGTTGTGCCTTCCTGGTTCAGCTGGGTGAGCAGTTGCATCACCTCCAGTCCGTTCTTGGAGTCAAGGTTACCTGTGGGCTCGTCGGCGAGGATCAGCTTGGGATTCATCACGACGGCACGGGCAATGGCGACACGTTGCTGCTGACCTCCGGAGAGCTGCTGGGGGAAGTGATGGGCACGATGCGAGATGGCCATACGGCGAAGCACTTCTTCCACACGCTGTTTGCGCTCTTTCTTGGGAACTCCTAAGTAGGTCAACGGCAGTTCCACGTTCTCCTCTACGTTCAACTCATCAATGAGGTTGAAGCTCTGGAACACAAAACCAATCTGTCCCTTGCGAACCTTCGTGCGCTGGCTCTCCTTCAACTTGCCCACTTCCTCGCCATCGAGGTAGTAGGTGCCGCTTGTGGGATTATCGAGCAAGCCTAATATATTTAATAAGGTAGACTTGCCACAGCCCGAAGGCCCCATGATGGCCACAAACTCACCTTTCTTTACTTCGAGCGATACGCCGCCCAATGCTACGGTTTCCACTTCTTCCGTGCGGAACACCTTCTGAATGTTTTCTAACTTAATCATATTATTTCTTTTTTACAACTAATTTCACGAATTACACGAATTCTTTTTCTACAACGGATTTATTCTGTCTTGATACTTTCAACGGGATTAGTGCGGACGGCCTTGATGATCTGGAAGCCGACGGAGAGGACGGCCACGAGGAGGGCGAAGGCACAAGTCACAGCGAAGATCCAGGGACTGAGTGAGATGCGATAGCTGAAGTTTGTCAGCCAGTCGTTCATGATGTACCATGAAAGGGGAATCGCAATGACAAACGATACCAGCAGCGGGGCGCAGAACGTGCGAAGCATCAGCATCATCACCTCACGAGACGAGCTGCCCATGATCTTCCGTATGCCTATCTCCTTCTGGCGCTGACGGATAAAGAAGAGCGACATGCCGATAAATCCCATCACAGAAATCACGATGGCCACGAAGGTAAAGAGCGTAATGATCTTCAGCGTGTTCTGCTGTTCCTCAAAGCTATCAGCAACACATTTCTCAGAACTAAGGACGAACCATTTCATTTCTTCTTCTGACGTACCCAATTCCTTCAGCATATTCTCAAAGGCTTCCATAGCTCGTTCGTCGCCATTGGTTTTAACAAGGAAATTAGGATCCTCTAAACCTTCTCGTAATTGGATGGCCAAAGGTTCTGCGTCTCCCAAGACGTTTTTGAAATGAAAATTATACACTATTCCTGTAATAGGTTTCTTCTCACCTTTCCCCCAGTCTAACTCGCGGTCTTGCTCTGTATAGTCTAATTCCTGCAGGGCTTTCTCATTCAGAAGATAGCCGTCATTGGCAGGACCATAGTCTGCCTTGTATTTCAGACCATAGAGGTCGAAAGCCTTCTTGTCCATTTCTGCCAGCATCAGCATCACATATTTACTACCGCGCTCTATACCTCTCACACTGGCACCGTAGCCAGTGAACGAAGAGCCTTTGTAGCAGCCGATTTCCTCGACAAACGGCATCTTCTCCAATTGGTTCCTCACTGTCTGGCTCTTCCCTTCCGGCCCCATGACGATGTAGAGATTTTCGGTATTGATGCCGAGTGGTGCATGGATGAGGTGATTCAGTTGCAGCCAGATGACAAGGGCAGAGGTGAGCATTGTGACCGTAATGACATTCTGCAGAATGATGAACACCTTGCCAAGCACCATCTTGGAACGGAAGCGGAAACTGCCCTTGACGATGTCGATGGGCTGATAGCGGGAAATCTGCCACGAGGGCATGATGCCTGAGATGATGCCTACGACGAGGATGAAGCCGAGACAGACGCTGACCGTTCCTATACTGATATCGTTGTATAAGTCTATCTTTCCTCTGAACAATTCTGCTGCATCATCCTGGAAACAGAAAGCCAATGCCAAGCCGATGGCAAAGGAGACTGCCACCATCAATGTTGATTCAAGGATCAGCTTCAGCGAGATATGCCGCTGACTACTGCCGAAGAGCCGCCGTGTAGCCATCTCCTTGGCGCGGAACCCCGTATTGGCAACTGTCAGGTTGATATAGTTGCTGACGGCAAAGAACAGAATGGCCAGTACGGCTGCCAGCAAGATATGAAGCAAGGTCTTGTCGCCTTTCTGCAGGCCTGAGACAACGTTCTGTGGGGCAAACAGAATGTCTGTGAGCGGTGTCAGACTTAGTTTCGAATCCTGCCAAGTGTTGGAATGATTCTTTACCAGATAATCTCCGATAACCTTCTTCTTGGCCTCAAGTGTCGTGCCTGGATGCAGCATGAAAAACGCCTTGGCAGTTCCTGTACCCCCTATGGCAAAGGTGTTGTCTGATAGTGTAAAGCCCATCACTTGCGGATAGCGCTTCATGCTGGCAATGATCTGTGTCTCATTGGGGAGCACCGTATGGTCAAGATTCTTGGCAACGGCACTGACTGTATAGACCAGTGTACTATCATAAGGATTCTCATTATTCAAAAACACATGACGTTCGCCAACTATCTGTAACGACTCGCCGATGGGGTTCTTGTCGCCGAAGAGCCGCTTGGCAAGTCGTTCTGTGATGACACACTTGTCTGGGGCATCAAGTGCTGTCTGACGATTGCCGTTAACCAACTCGAAGTCGAAGAACTGGAAGAAAGTGGAGTCGGCTAACATGATGGTGCAGTTTTCTTTCTCATCACTCTTCACTACCTGCTGACCATATTTGATCTTTCCACACTGGCTCATGACACAACAGGTCTGCTCTACTTCCGGGCACATCTCCTGTATCCGTTTTGCTGCCTGTGGCCACATGAAAAAGAGCTGCTCGTTGCCCATGATGTAGATGCGGTCGGCATTCTTGTGCCAGCTGTCGATACTATACTGGCGCCAGGTGTAGTCACCCATCAGGATGATGAACATCAGCGATACTACCAACCCTGCTATATTAATTAAGGTATATAGCTTGTTGCGCGACAGGAATCTGAAATAACTCTTCATCTTATTGACGATTTACTTATTGACGAATTACGATTTTCTGATGCAAAGTTACGTCATTTAAACGAATCCGCCAAGGCTTTTGACCTCGGCGGAAGCTGTTTGTCTAATAATTAGACAGTCTGGCGTATGATTCTTTGACACAGGTCTCAGAACATAGACTAAATTGCAAACAAATCGTCAAGTTTGACCTGGCTCTGAATCATTTCTGTGTATTTCCCACGGATCAATCCCTCTGTTGTTATCATCGTGAGCCAAGGCGTGTGTCGCAATCCTGTTTCAGAGCAGAAAGCATTACTGCGCCGACATATCTTGTTGTATTCTTCTTTATCGAGAGCATATTCACCTTGGCTGTATTTCACTTCACAGATGTTGACGATGTTGTCGGCCCTCTCTATAACGATGTCTATCTGGACTGCAGGAGTCGATGTCTTGCTTCGCCAGGAATAGACGAGTGTCGAGATGGCATCTATCCTCAGTGCTTGTTTGATTTGCTGGACATGTGCCATACAGATGCGTTCAAATGTCAGGCCCATCCATGAGTTGACTTCTGGTGTGTTGATATGATGTGCCCAATACTGTTGCTCTAACTCAGCCCTGTCGATGAAAGTAAGATAGAATTGGCAGAAGAAGTCACATAACTGATAGATGGCATCCTTTCGTTTGATTTCTTTCTCGCGGACGATATTCTTTCTTATCAAATCGCAATAGACAAGGTCATCGAGTTTATTCCCGAGATGACCATTGTTAGCGCATTTCAAAGCAGAGGCCAGTTCCTCGCGGGTCATGCCGCTACGGCTTTTGCTGAGTGCCTTGATGATGTCGATATATTTGTCATCTTGAAAGCATACTGTTTCTTGAACATCTGATTGATTAAGAACGTTTTGCCTACACGCCTGCGTCCATAAAGGGCGATAAACTCTGGACGCGGACTGTTTACAGCTGCTGTCAGTCGCTTGATTTCTGCTTCTCTTCCGATGATTGATTCCATGAAGTTATTCTTTTAAGACAGCACAAAGATACAACAAATCCTTATTATAAACAAACTTTTTGGGCGAAATCTATGCTTTTTGGGGTAGATTTCGCCCGTTTTGGCCGTATTTCTGGCGAAATCTACCCCAAATGACATAGATTTCGCCCAAATTGATTCTGTATATGTAGTCGTATGATTTCACTTTTGGTGTTATATCTTTAGCGTGATGCAAAGATGTAATTTATGTTTGAAACTGCAAAAATGGCGCAAATATGTGCAACTTGAATTATAAATTTCTAATGTCCAAATTTCATTTTAGCATACATAACTACATTAATTACATTCTAATTGCCTTATTTTGAATAATTTGCGGAAATTTGAAACTACATGATAACTACATTATAAGTACATAAAACTACATTGAAACTACACAAAAGCAGCCAAAAAGACATCGATAACGATACAAACAGTCGGCAGTTGGCCAAGACTTTCAAGTAAGTAAAGTCCCATGAAGCCCGCTTAGCAGCTCTGGTTTCCCTAAGGCTCCCAGACAAATTCTCGAGAGAATTTCAGAGTTTACCCTAACTAAAGTCTGACTTTACCCTAACTAAACTCTTAAATTCTCTCGAGAATTTATCAGCCACCCCTAACCTTTCCTATGGTTTAAAGCAATCATTCATGGACTTTAGTCTGCCCAAACTGCGACGCATAAGCCATGTAAAAAGCCGTCATTTGGCCTATTTCGTGTAGTTTCAATGTAGTTTTATGTACTTATAATGTAGTTATCATGTAGGTTAAAAATCATGTAACATTTTGTATTTCAGCATTATAAACCTATTTAATGTAGTCATGTATGCTGTTTTGCCATTTTTGCTTATTCATTCTTGATGCTGTGAATGGGATTTTCCGTTGCAGCCCGCCAGCCTTGGAAGGCGGCAGTAAGGACGTTGACAATGAGAACGATGAGGAGGGAGAGCAGCAAGGGCAGGAACTGCATCCGGATGTTGAGGCCGGAAATGCTGCCCACCATCGGCGCTAACCAATATGACAACGGGATGGCGATAACGGCTGCAATGAGCGACTGGATGACTACCGTACGGAGCAGGCGCAGGGTGATGCTGCTGATCTCAGCACCAAAGACGCGACGGACGGCAATCTCACGACGGCGCTGGCCTACGAAGTAACTGTTCATTGCCATCAATCCGAGTACGGCAATAATCAGGGCGACAACTGTGAAGACTGTCAAGATGCAGAGGAACCGTTCGTATTCTACATACCACTGGCGATGTATTTGTTCGAGTGACTCGATGTCTGATACTTCATATCCCGTCAGTTCCGATAGCAGACGCTTCATAGTCTCTTCTACCTTCTTGCGGTCACCATGATATTTGACGATGGTCATCTGAGGTCCTCCATAGTCTCTTGTTACAACGTCACTACCCCCATCAACGAATTCGTTGACCTTATATATTAAGAAAGGTGTGGGATGCTTTTCCTCACGCATCACGTTCAGATATATCATATCTGGATAAAGAGCCGCTACATGGAAAGTATTTTCACTCATGGCGGAGGTGAATTCCGTGTCGGTATCCTGCTTGCCGAACTGTCGTAATAGCTGATGATTGACACCCACGAAGTACCTTTCGCCAGTCTCTTCACAATAAGACTTCTCAGGGTGGATGTTGAGAATGTTAAAGAAACAACTGTCGCCCATCAACACCTGCATGCTCACCACCGTACCGTCAGGAGCTGTGGTGGTATTGTTCTCAATATAGTTGATTGGCGTACCTCCTCCGAATCCTACTGCCTCCACCTCTGGAAGCTTCAGCATCTGATTGCGGAAAGTCAGTCGCTGTTGTTGTTTAAGACCATTGAGGCCATAGGACTGTAGAATGTTTTTGATTTCATAGCCTAAGGGTTGGTTCATACGTTCCCGGATGCCGTTATTCAGTAAAAACGTGACAGTCAGCATGACGATGGCAAAGACAGCTTGCATCACCATCAGCACATGACTCCATTGCTGGCGGACACGACGGCGGAAGGTGCCGCGAACAATGTCTATGGGCTGATAACCACTGAGTATCGAGGCAGGAACGAAGCCTGCCAATGCTCCTACAAGTACGATAGCAAACAGGATGACAAGGATGGTCACAATGCCAGTATCCTTCAGCAAGTCCAACGGACAGTTTGCCATTTCTACGGCTTTGTCTTGCAAAGAGAGCGCAATCAGATAGGCAATGACAAAGGCAATAGCTGTAAAGAGGATGCTTTCACATATCAATTTGCCAAAGACCTGCAATCGAGACAGCCCCAACAGTCGACGTGTAGCCATCTCCTTAGAGCGCTCTGTTGTAAGCGACACACTCAAATTGATGTAGTTGAAGATGGCAAACACCAATACAAGCAGGGCGATGATCACATAGAGATGAGCCATATCGCGGCTACCGTGATTCAACTCGTCGCCACCAAGCATGCACTTCTTGGCATCGTAGTAGAGGGTAGAGAGCGGTGTAAGTGTAACATCATTCGCAACCTTGATTGTATAGTACCAAAAGAATGTCTTCATATAATCACACATGTCGCTGATTTTACTCTGCAGGTTGGTGTCCTCGCGTTCCATCAAGAATAGGATGCAACTGCCGGCATTGCTCATCTGTTCGTCGTAGGCCACTGGGTTGAAATACTTATGGTTCTCCAAGTTCATCAGACACTCATAGTTAGAGGGAATAACAGAGCGATCGAAATCGTCCATGATGCCGCTGACAGTATAGGTAACATGTCCTTCAGGATCTTTCGGATCACCAATCACCACCTCCTTGCCGATGGCATCGTCTTCAGGCCAATAGCGCTGGGCGAACGACTTGCTTACCACCATTTGATTTGGGGCACTCAGCACCTTGCGCTTGTCACCCGTCAGCAATCGATAATCGAAGAACTCGAAGAAGTTCGGAGCCACGACGAGTATCTTCGTGCTTATTGTCTGTCCATGCATGTTGATGGGCAAGTCATAGCCGGAAATGGAACACCAGTCTTCGATTTCTGGGAAACGGTCTTTCAGTTTCTGTCCCACACGAAAGTGCGACATCATATTGTTCTCGTTGCCAAGGACAAAGGTGCGATTACCACGCGTTTGGTAGTTCTCTACAGATGTCTGGCGATAAATCAGGTCACCCAACAGCAGCAGGAAGGCCATCGAGAGGCACAAACCCACGATATTGATAACGGTAAACAGCCTATGACGGCTCAGAAATTTCAGGTAACTATTCATATATTTCTAATTCGTTTAATTCGTGAAATTCGTTGTCTTATTTTATCACTAATACTTCATTGTCTTTAAAAGCTTCGTAGCCGCTGGTGACTACACGTTCGCCAGGCTCCAGACCCTCGAGGATCTCGTAGTGCTGAGGGTTCTGACGGCCTACGCGGATGGGGCGGCGATAGGCTTTCGTGCCGTCTTGGGAGAGCACGAAGATCCATTGTCCGCCTGTGGTCTGGAAGAACGTGCCGCGAGGGATGATGACGGCCTGCTCAGGCTGGCCCAGCTCAAGGTCGATGTAATAGGTCTGGCCTGTGCGGATGTTCTCAGGGCGCTCGCCTCGGAAGATGAAGTCGCAACGGAACTTGCCGTCACGCACCTCAGGATAGACCTTGCGCACCTGCAGCTGATACTGCTTGTCGCCACGCGAGAAGGTGGCCGTCAGCCCTTGGCGCACACGGTCGATATAGTGCTCGTCGATCTGCGCCTGCACCTTATAGTCGCTGAGGTCGTTCAGCTGGCCTATCTTCTGCCCAGGGCTGATGCTCTGGCCTAACTCCACATCTAAAAGACCTAACTCGCCGTCGATGGCAGAGCGCACCTCAAGCTTGTCCTTGCGCTGACGTACCAAAACCACGTTGCGCCGCATGTTCTGCAGGTTGTCCTCCATTTGGTCCATCTGAACGGTACGATAGATGGAATCCTGCTTCAGGCGCTTTGAGACCAGCGCACGCTTCTTGGCAGAGAGCTGATAATCCTCCTGTGATTGCAGGTAATCCTCCTTGCTGATCAGTTTTTCGTCATAGAGCCGTTTGTTCTGGTCGAAGGTTCGCTGCTTGCGCTGGGTGTCCATATCGAGCTGTGCCTGTTCCGTCTGGTTGTTCAGGCGGTCTTGCTGCATCGCCACCTGGGTATTTCTCAGCAGATTCTGTTTCTCTGCCAGTTCTGCCTCTGCGTTGAGGATCTGCAGGTCGAGGCCGGAGTTGCTCAGGCGGACGATGACATCGCCCTTGTGCACCATCGTGCCTTCCTCTACAACCTTCTCCATCACGATGCCGCCTTCCTCTGGCGAGATCTGTACTACCTGGATGGGCAGTACCTGTCCGTTGGTCCTGACATAGTCCTTAAACTCTGCCTGACGTACCTCGCTGATGGTCAGCTCGTCCTTGCTCACTCTGAGTGTCGAGGCGTGATTGCCGAACAATAACCAATAACCAATAACCAATAACCCCATGCCGCCAGCCACATACGGCCAGTACTTCATCAGCTTCTGCGTCTTTGTCTTCTCAATTACTCTGTCCATATTGTTTCTCCTTTATAATATCTTACTAATTGTTCCTTCACCATCGCCATCAGCTGACATTGCAGCAGGGTGGCCTTCGACTGCAGCAGGTGCGACGAAGTGGTGTGCAGGTCGATGGCTGTGCTGAGGCCTTCCTCGAACTGGCGGCGTGTCAGCTGGTAGGAGATGCTGTCGGCTTCCACCTTTTCTATCATCTGCTCCGTCTGTTTCAGGTAGGCCAGCCAGTCCTGCCAGGCCTCAAGGCTCAGCTTCTCCAGTTCCAGCTGTTTCTGCTCGTAAGCCTCGCGGGCTTTCTGGTAGTTGTTCTTCGCCTTGCGGATGCTGGTGATGGTCTGCAGACGGTTGAAGAGCGGGATGCTCAGCGTGGCGCCCACATATTCACCCATGTTGTTCTTGAACTGATTGCCAAACGACTCCGTAGCATCAGAATGGAGCGTTTTGAAGTAAGTGGTGCTCAGACCCGCATTCAAAGAGAGAGAGGGGTAAAGAGAGCTGCGGGCCTGATGCCACTCGTGTCTGCTGGCCTCCATCTGATAGCGCGCCTGTTGCAGTTCTGATGATTGGAGGATCGTCGAACTGCTCCCTTGGGAGATGCAGGCTGTTTCCCTTTGGGGGACAAACTGGAAACTGAGGCTGTCATCCAGAGGGAAAGCCATTTCCTTCTTCAGTTCTAATAAGGAAGAGGCATAGAGATTGCGCTGGCGCGTCAGTTCGAAGGCTGCCTCAGCATGCTGAGACTCCACCTGTGCGACGTCTGCTGCACTCTTACGGCCTACTTCTTCCATCAGTCGTGTCTGCTTGAGCAGTAGCTCCGTCTCCTGCAGCTTCTCGTCGGCCATCCTTACCAGACCGTCGTAGTAGGCCACGTTGGCATACGCCTTAAGCACGTTGAGCGCCGTCAGGTCCTGTTGCTGTCTTAAGGCATGACGCCCCATCAGCTCGCTGGCCTTGGCTGCCTTTAAGGCATGCAGACGGCTGAAACCGTCGAACACGGGCAGCGAGGCCGTCACTTGGTAACCATTGTAAAAGGTACTGACGTCGGTATAGCCGTTGGTCTCAGGATCGATGGCACGACCGAAATTGTAATTGGCTCCGATGCTGGCGTCCAGAGAGGGGAGGAAACGTCCGATGGCTCCAGTCTTCTGGGCCTTGAAGTTGTCCAGATCCAGCTCTGCCCGCTTCACCTCATGGTTATGCTCCACGGCATACTGCATGCATTGCTGCATCGTCCACGTCTGCGCCCCTGCGGGGCTGAATGATGAATGATAAATGATGAATGATAAACTAATCACCGTCCGTCTCATATTCTTATGTTCTTTTGTTCTTCTGTCTAAATACATGTTCGTCTTTTTTCTGTTCTTTTGTCTTTCGACGATGCAAAGTTAAACCTTTTTCATTTATCATTTATCATTTTTCATTTAGCGAAGTGTTGATTGTCTAATTTTTATACACCCCTTTGTATGATAATTAGACAGAAAATCGTAACTTTGCAGACAAAAAGGCTGTATGAACAAATACGGAACCATATTAATCGTAGACGACAACGCCTCTATCCTGACGGCGATGCACTATCTGCTCGACGATACGTTTGAGCATGTACTCACTCTGGAACGGCCTGACGATATCCTGAAAACGATGGCTCAGGAGACTGTCGATCTGGTGCTCCTCGACATGAACTTCACGTTGGGAGTCAACAACGGCAACGAAGGACTCTTCTGGCTTCGGGCCATCCATAAACAGCATCCGCAGACGCCTGTCGTCCTGCTGACGGCCTATGCCGATGTGAACCTGGCGGTCAAGGGACTGAAGAACGGTGCTGCCGACTTCATCACCAAGCCGTGGGACAACGATGAACTGGTACATAAGCTGAAGGATGTACTCGACATGAAGAACGAGATCGTCAGTCTCGACGAGATGGAGAAGGAACATATCCGCCGTACCATCGACCACTGTCACGGCAACCTCACCCAGGCCGCTGAACTCCTTGGCATCACCCGCCAGACACTCTATAATAAGATGAAACGGTTATGATGTGGGTATATATTATAATAGGTGTAATCATTGTAGGCTTCGCGGTGTGGTTTGTGTACCATCAGCGAATGTTACGGTTACGTGCCCATCTGATGCAGGAGGCTATCCGCAATAAGGACTTCACATTTCGGATGCCTACGCACGGCCTGTTGCCTGGCGAATGTGCCATGCAGGAAACGCTGAACCAGTTGGGTGAGACCATCCGCCAGCAGGTGAATCAGAATGAGGTGGAATCGTGGGAACGGCTCACCCGTGTGCTGACCCATGAGATGATGAACGCCACAGCCCCTATCACCAGCATCAGCCAGTCTATGCTGAACCGTTCTGATGTGAAAGGGACACCACTGGAAGAAGGCATTCAGGCCATCTATGAGACCTCACGCCATCTGAGTGACTTCGTGGTCAACTACCGCAAGATGTCGGAACTGGAGAAGCCTTTACTGACGGATGTCAGGCTTCACGCCGTCATTGATGAGATCAGCAAGGCCTATCCGCAACTGACGTGGGAGGTCAACGTCCCTGCCGATCTGGTTGTCCGTGCTGATATCGGCATGCTGCGGCAGGTACTCATGAACTTAGTGAAGAATGCCATTGAGGCCAATGCCACCAAGTTGGTTGTGGGAGAAACAGACTCTACGGCGGAAGCAAATTGGCTTTCCCCTTCGGGCCGCCGAGCTAAACCTTCTTCACTCTTCACTCATCACTTTTCACTTTATATCGGCAACGATGGTCTTCCCATTCCCGCAGAGAACCGCCAGTCGCTCTTCGTGCCTTTCTTCACTACCAAACGGAGTGGCAGCGGTATCGGCCTCTCGCTGAGCCGCAGGATGATGATCCAGCAGGGCGGCATGCTCGACCTTGCCGAAACGCCCCTTCATGGGTGTCATGCCGCTTTTGTCTTGTCCCTTCAAGTCTGATTTGCAACTTTTGGGGCTTTGGTTGCGTCTATATATAAAAGATGTATTATTATAAACTTAATCAGCGATGAAACAGAAACTATTTATGATGGTCTGCGGACTGATGACGGCGATGACGGTGGGGGCACAGCCTCTGCTGAAGACTCATGTAGAAACCGGTGATGTGGAGGGCGTGCTCGAGGACGGTGGCATAGCCTGTTACTACGCCATTCCCTATGCGGCTCCTCCCGTGGGCGATCTGCGTTGGAAGGCACCACAGCCTGCCAAGCCTTGGGAGGGTGTGCTGAAGGCCGAGACGGTGGGCAAGTGGCCTCCTCAGCCTGAGAAGAGCTATGTGAAATACGACATGATGAGCGAGGACTGCCTGAACCTGAGTGTGGTGACTCCCGCCAAGTCGGTGGATGAGGCGCTGCCCGTGATGGTGTTTATTCATGGTGGCGGTTTCCAGACCGAGAGCTATGGCGGTACGCTGTGGCAGAGTCTGGCCCGCCGGGGTGTGGTGGCAGTGTCTGTTGAGTATCGTGCGGGAGCATTAGGCTTCATGGCACATGGCGAACTGGCCAAGGAGGATCCTGAGGGGCACTCGGGCAACTACGGCATATTAGACCAGATTTTCGCCCTGCAGTGGATACAGCGTAACATCAGGAACTTCGGCGGCGATCCCTCGAAGGTGACCATCTTTGGCGAATCGGCTGGTGCCATGAGTTGTCATATCCTCTGTGCCTCGCCGCTGGCCAAGGGTTTGTTCCGTGCCTGCATCAGCGAGAGCGGTGCCTGGATGTCGCCCATGAATGTGATAAACCAGCAGATGGCTCAGATGATAGGCGGGATGTTCATGAACGGTTTGAAGAAGAACTCTATCGCCGAGATGCGCCAGATGGATGCCAAGGAGCTGACGGGTACGGGTGTGAACTTCCAGGGCAATATGCCCATTGTGGACGGCTACGTGGTTCCCGAGCCTGTTTACGCCCTCTACGAGAAGGGTGCGTATAACGATGTGCCCGTGCTGATCATGCACAACAGCGATGAGGGTGCCGTGGAGTTCGACTCGGTAAGTGTGGAGATGTTCAACCAGCAGCTGAGCTCTCTGCCTAACCATTGGGGCGATAGTGCGAAGGCCGTTTATCCGGGCAATACGCCGATGGAGCGTCTCTACAGTCTTCGTAACTTGGTGCGCGACGTGAACTTCGGATGGCCAGCCTATCAATGGGCCACGCTGCAGACAAAGACGGGTAAGAGCCCCGTTTACATGGCTTATCTGGCTCAGAACTCCGAGAAAACCGTCTATGCCAAGGGTAACCGCCGTGGTGCCGCCCATGCCGATGACATCATGTATCTGGACGGACGTTTCGACAAGGAGGCCGACAAGTACCCTCAGGAGAAGATGGTGGGCGACCTGATGCAGCAGTACTGGGTGAACTTCGCCAAGACGGGTGGCGATCCTAATGGAGAAGGCCTGCCGAAATGGACGGTGTACGACGAGCAGAAGCCCAGCGTGATGCAGTTCAAGGACGGCGCCACTCTCGTACCCCTGCCCAACAAGGAAAAGATTCTGCTGATAGACCGTTTTATGCAATATATCCGCGATATGCAGAGCGGCAAAACCAAAACCGCACAATAACAAAAATCCCCCGCCAAAAACAATCGGCGGGGGATTATTATATGTTCTACCTATTCTTATTTGAAGAGGCTCTGGGCCATTTGGTAGAGGCAGCGGCGCCAGGTGAGGAACTCGTGGGCGGTGCCCTCGGAGATGAGACCCTCGGCATTGTAGCCGGCAGCCTTCAAAGACTCGATGCTCTTGTTGATGCCGTCGGGATTCTCCTTGTCGCCGCAGCCCTCGAAGATGTACTTCACAACCTTCGGATCCTTGATCTCATCGGGAGCATACTGACCGCCAGAGAGCAGTCCCCAGTAACCGAAGACCTCAGGACGGCGCAGGGTGATGAGCTTCGTCTCCATGCCACCCATCGAGAGACCTGCGAGGGCACGGTTCCACTTGTCGGGCTTGGTGAGGAACTGCTTGTCGATGACGGGCATGAGCTCGTCGATGAGCAGCTTCTCGAACTCCTCGGCGGTAAACTTGCCGATGGTGCCGAACTTGAAGTCGTTGGTCAGACCGTAGGCCATCACGACGATGAAAGGCTTGATCTTGCCGTCGGCAATCAAGTTGTCCATGATGATACCGGCCTTACCCTGTACGGGCCAACTGGTCTCGTTCTCACCCCAGCCGTGCTGCAGGTACAGAACGGGATAGCGTGTCTGTTCGAGCTTGCCGTTCTTGCCCTTCACGAGCTTGCCGTAGCCATTGGGCAGATAGACGTTGGCGGTCTGCATCTTGCCAGTGCTCTCAGACCAGAAGTTCACCTGCTGGATGTTGCCGTGAGGAATGTCCTTGCGCCAGGCGTAGAAGTCCTGATCGGGAGCGGGAATCTCGATACCACTCTCCCAACGGCAGGAACCGAAGTAGTTGTGGGTGCCGGGATCGTTGAACACGCCGCCGTCGATGGTCAGGTGGTAGTAGTGGAAGCCGGGATCCATCGGACCCTCGGTGGTGCCTGTCCACACACCGTCCTTATCCTTGCGGAGCACGGTGCCGCCACGACCGCCGAGACCGAGGCTGACGATGACCGACTTGGCATCGGGAGCCACCACGCGGAAG
>JAEEGH010006070.1_pt1 | contig 29806 bp, 21 predicted proteins | sample 9134181 | NCBI WGS metagenome assembly JAEEGH01 (sample SAMN16246544, study PRJNA631951) | gut metagenome | biome: gut microbiome; feature: rumen; material: DP-attached | host: Bos | place: Iran: Karaj | collected 2018-10 | reverse complement strand
ATCATAAATTTTTCAGTATGTGTCTATATATGACCCACCTTGCATAATAATAATTCATGTCAATTCATGATAATTCGTGTTAAGAAACAACGCATATAATTATCGTTAATTTTGGTTACTTACTTAAAAAAAACTTTAGAAGAAGCCAGGGACGATGTCCCTTGAGCTATTGAAAAGCATCATACATCTGTGAAAGCGAGCTTTCCCATCTATATGCTACTTCCCAATAGCGCCTATTCCGCGGAATAGGCTGGCTTCTTCAAAGAAAAAAATCCTCCTTTGGAGGAAGAAAAAGGGGCTAAGCCCAGAATTAAGGGTGATAACGATTTTGTTATATAGAAACATAACGTTGTGAGATGAAAGTAGCGATTGTGGGCATACAGGGAGTACCGGCGCATTATGGCGGGTTTGAATCTCTGGTGGAGAACATCATTGGAGAGAACAAGCCAGAGGAGGTGGATTATACCATCTTCTGCAGCAGCAAGGATATGAAGCCCATCATACCCGAATACAAGGGCTGCAGGCTGAAATATGTAGGGCTGCATGCCAATGGCGCACAGAGTACACCTTACGATATCATTTCGATGTGTAAATGCGTGGGAAAGGGATATGATGTAGTTCTGGTGCTTGGCGTGAGCGGATGTCTTTTCCTGCCAGTATTCAGGCTGCTTTATCGAAGGAAACTGATCATCAATATCGATGGCCTGGAACACCGCAGGGCGAAATGGGGAAGATTCGCCAAATGGATGCTGCGCACCAGCGAGGAGATGGCTGTGCGTTATGCTGACGTGATCATTGCTGACAACAAAGGCATCCAGGATTACGTCACAGAGACATATCACAAACCTTCGCAGCTCATTGCCTATGGCGGGGATCACGTCCTGAAAGACGTCCCAGCAGACCGAAAGAGGGAAATACTGCAGCATTATGGGGTGGAAGCAGGCAAATATGCAATAACCGTCTGCCGCATCGAACCAGAAAACAACTGCCACATTGTGCTGGAAGCTGCTGCCCAATCGGGTTATGAACTTGTATTCATCGGCAACTGGAACTACAGTGCCTATGGCATTGAATTGAAGTCGAGGTACAGCCAGTATAAGAACATTCATATCCTGGATGCCATCTATGATTCGGAGATACTCTATGTGCTGCGATCGAATGCCTCCATCTACATCCACGGACACAGTGCAGGCGGAACCAATCCTTCGCTCGTTGAGGCAATGTTCTTCGGCATCCCGATTGTGGCCTTCGATGTGGTCTACAATAAGGCGACCACTGATGAACGTGCCTATTACTTCAAGACGGTGGACGACCTGGTCAATACCTTGAACAGAACGGACCTTGAAGGGTCGGTGATGCTCGATATTGCCAAGGAGAAATATACGTGGAAAAAGATTGCTGCACAGTACGCGGCACTGTACTAGTCGATGAGTAAAGTCTGGCTCATTGCCATTGTCGTTGTCGTCGCTGGAGCCTTTTTGAACAATCATTTCAGACTGGTTGCCTTTCACCCGGATGCCCGTTCGAAGGAGGCTACATTCCGGCTGATGACCTACAACACGAATGGAGTGAGTGGAGACTACAGGGATGAAGCAGTCGTCAGGGAATTCATGCAGGCGATCGATTCGCTTCATCCGCAGGTACTGGCATTGCAGGAGATGCTTACCACTTACTCATCCTCCTTGTGTGATACGCTGACCAAACGATTCCCCTATAGTTCACTGCGTGCTTATTCCCAATCGAAATCCTACAGCCATTATGTGGCATGTCTGTTCAGTGAGTATCCTATCAAGCGCATCAATCGGTTTGTCTATGATAGGCAAGAGATTGATTCCATATATAGCCAATATGCAGTGCCTGATTCCGTCAGACGTTTCTTCAATTCGGAGATATACGATGCTGTGCTTGATATCGATGGACAGGAGGCCTTGATCGTGTGCTGCTATCTGAAAACCAATGATTACACCAGGCTACGCAAGGACCATAAGGGAAGCTGGATTGATGGGCTGGGTGATTACTATAACGGATATAAATTGGGTAGTGCTACTCGCAGCCTGGATGCGAAGATGATACGTGACAGCATCGCCAGCTATAATCTGCCGACGATCGTTTGTGGCGATATGAACGACTTCCAGTTCTCCAGCCCAGTGAAGACAATCATGGGAGATGATTTGAAGAACGTGTGGTGGGAGCGAGGAATGGGTTATGGAATGACCTATGACAAGTACCACTTGAAGCTGCGAATAGACCATGTGCTGTTCTCGAAGGAGTTTGAGCCTGTGAGCGTGGATGTGCCGCATCTGCGATTCTCGGATCATTATCCGATCGTGGCGGATATGAAACTAAGATAGCATGACAGTAGGACAGGAGCAGTTGCTGGCATTGGCGAGATTGGCTATCCATCCGGATAGCGAACTGCCGAATGCTCTGACGGACAGCGCGATAGACTGGAAGGAAGTTCTGGAGGAAGCTGAGAAGCAATCCCTGGCTGGGGTTGCTTTCGTCGGTTTTAAACACTGGCTGGCATCGGGAACCTCGAAACAGGGTGACTCGCCGATAACCAAACGGCTCTATACCGACTGGTTTGCGTTGACTGAATCGATTAGAGAAGACAACCTGCGTGTAAACAGGAGAACAGCGCAGGTATGCCACAACTTGGCCAAGGATGGATTGCGCACGTCGGTGATGAAGGGGCAAGGGAATGCCCTGCTCTATGGTCAAGAACTGATGTTGATGCGTGCGTCGGGCGATATTGACGTATGGGTGGAAGGAGGCTTCCAGAAGGTCTATGACTATGTGATGAGGATGAGTCCCACTACCAAAGTTGACCAGATGGAAATCAAGTTCAATGCGTTCAGTGATACTGAGGTAGAGATTCATTACCGGCCCATCATATTGAGACATCTGCTGCGCAACAGGCGACTGCAGCAGTTCATCGACAAGCAGGCTGACAAGTGCTTTGCCAATCGAGTGCAGCTTCTGACCACCAATCGAGAAGGGGAGGAGGTCTGGAAAGATGCGGTCATTACCACGATTCCCTTCAACCTTGTTCATCAACTTGCTCATATCCTTCTTCATCTGTTTTCCGAAGGTGTGGGGCTGCGCCAGGTGATGGATTATTATTTCCAGCTGGTACACGCCAAGGACGCCCTTGAGGCGAAAGAGAAGGAGGAGGTTGTCAAGGTTGTGAAGGAGCTGGACCTCGAAAGGCTTGCACAGGCGTTGACATGGATCCTGACGGAATACTTCGGACTGGAGAAGGATTGTCAGTTGTGGCCGGCCAACAAGGAGGACGGTGAATTCCTGCTTGAGGAAATCATGCGAACCGGAAATTTCGGACATACTGATGAGAGACGACCTGAAGGGCTGAAGGTCGGTGGACTCGAGTTTTTCCTGTACGTTCAAAAACGCAATCTGGCATTGTCGAGATTCGACAGGACGAACTGGTTCTGGGGGAGCCTCTGGCGCATCTACTATTACTTCTGGAGGAGAATACATGGCTTCACGCGTATCTGATTTCCTGTTCCGTTTTCGTCAGTTCGGCGGCCTTCGATTGCTGAGGGAATATGCACGGCTTGGGGTGCTTCGGGTCATTGTCAAGGGGTTTCTAAAGAGGAAGCCCATCAGGACCATTTACTTCGAAGCAATGCGAAAACTGGAGCCTTTCCTGAAGGAAAGATATATGCCTGTGCTGCTTGAGAGAAAGGCCTATTATGAAGGACAGGAGCTGGAACATCGGCACAGTAACATCGTCTGGTTCAGTTGGCTCCAGGGCCTGGAACAGGCACCTCCCATCGTAAAGGCCTGCTATCGCTCGTTGAAGGAGAATCTGACAGACAGGGAGATCAAGGTTATTGATGACAAGAACTGGCGGGAATATGTGGATATGCCCGAGCACGTCATTCGACGCTGGGAGAACAAACAGATGCCTCCGGCACACTTTTCGGACTTCCTGAGACTGCAATTGCTCACCCGATATGGAGGCACGTGGATTGACTCGACTGTACTCTGCACAGGGACGGAGCATGCAAGGAAATATCTTGATGCTGATCTTTTCGTCTTCCAATATACACCGCCTGAGAGATTTCCAGCCTCTTTTGACGGCATATCGAGCTGGTTCATCACGTCGTACTCCAACCATGAGCTGTTGCTTATCCTGAGAGATATGCTCAGCGCCTACTGGAAGGATTATGACATCACGATGGATTACTATCTCATCCATTACTTCTTTTCCCTGCTGGCACGGGAATATCCGGAGGTGATTGCCAGTATGCCCTACGGATACAGCGTGTGGAGCATCACGCTCATGCAGCATTGGCAAGAGCCTTTCGTACAGAAGAAGTGGGATAAACTGACCAGCCTTGTGAATTTCCACAAACTGGCCTACAAGGTGGATGAGAAGGTGAAGGAGGACAAGAGCAATTTCTATCATTGGGTTCTGGAGAATTTTTGATAAAACAAATGAGAATTGCCAGTATTGGTGTAGTGCTGCTAATCCTTGCCCACTCCCTTGAATCCTGTTCCGGAACGGAAGAAATCAGTGTCCCTGAGCCGAACGAAGTATTGTTCTTTTCGGACAGTACGCTGCTTAAGCCTAATTTGAAAATACTCGATATAGGCAACAGTTATACTGACGATGCGACAGCCTATTTACCATACCTTATTGATAAGCTGGACGCTGATGTCAGGGATGTTTGCCTCTATAAGGCAGTTTTGGCTGGTGGTTCGTACAAGTATTGGTACAAGGTGTATCACGATCAGTTTAATCGAGGGTTTGAGGTTAAGAAAGTGATTGGAGAACTTGAAGCCAATGTGGAGGAAGGTGCCGGTTCGGCCTACGATGGACGTCTGTTCAGAGCGCTTCTGGGTAACGAGACCTGGGATGTCGTGATTATTCATCCATTGAGCAATTATGCTACGAATTATGAAGGATGGTGGGGACGAGGAGAAGGTGGATACCTTAAGGAACTGCTGGAACTCATTGAAGATAACCAGCCGAACTGTACCATCGGTTATTTGCTGATACATAGCCCGTCGGATGATTATTCGACAAATGCAGAGCATTCATCCTTGTTGAGATGGGAGCACATCGCCAATGCGACACAGCAGCTGGTCCAGGATTGCAATATCAGGATTCTGATTCCTTATGGAACATCTATCCAGAACCTGCGTGAAACGGAATACAATAATGATATTGAACTAACTCGAGATGGCAACCACTTAGGGTATGGACTTGCTCGTTATACTGCCGCGTGCTGTTACTACGAAACCCTATTGTCCTATAGGACTGGCATTTCAATCCTTGGGAAAAACATTCCTTATTCGGTGGAGGATAAACCCGAAAGATCGCAGTACAGTGTGACAATGGAGAATATGGGTGTTGCTCAGAAAGCAGCGGTGCTAGCGTGCTTTTATCCGTACACTTGTATGAATCCCAATGATTTTGAGAATGGGCACATAGTCGATTATTAGTGCCACAAATGGATTTTCTGGCGTTAATCACCCTATAAATGGATTGAATCTGCAATATTTCTCTGTTTTGTTTGGATAATTGAAAAAAGATATATATCTTTGCTGCGAAATAATAGTGAAGATTGTCAAGTATGGTAGTTAATCGTTTCCTCTTCATTATAATTACGTCATTTGCCTCGATGCTGATGACGTTCTGGGTGTATTTCAAGATACTTGGTATCGCCAAGAAGAAAAATCTGGTCGATAATCCTGATGAGCGAAAATTGCAGAAACAACCAGTCCCCGTATTGGGAGGCATTGCCGTGTTCTTTGGTGTGATTTGCGCAACGCTGCTGGCTTGCAGTCTGGCTAATTGCGGTAAGGTGTTGCCCATTATCCTTGCGATGACGATGATGCTTTATGTGGGAGCTATCGATGACATTGTGGATTTGAGTCCACGCAATAGAATCATCGTTGAGGTGTTGGCTGTAGCGGGTCTAATCTTTGGGGATGGTGCATGCATCAACAGCCTGCATGGACTGTGGGGCGTTGAGAGTTTCTCGTGGTGGATTGGCGTGCCTCTGACAATCTTTGCAGGCGTGGGTATCATCAATGCGATGAATATGATTGATGGAGTGAATGGCCTGTCGAGTGGATTGTGCATCACGTTCAGTGTTTTCTTTGGAATTGCCATGTTCAAGTCCCGCGATTATCCGAATGCGATGCTTGCCTTTGTGTTTGCCGCAGCGTTGATACCTTTCCTTGTCCATAATGTACTAGGCAAGACGTCGAAGATGTTCATCGGCGATGCGGGCACAATGACGATGGGCATCCTGATGACCTGGTTTGTGATACAGATGCTGCGAGAGGACCACAATTATCGATGGGCAGAGTATGTTTTTCATCAGCATCTGAGTCTTGTAGCGCTGACGTTGGCGATTCTGGCTGTGCCTGTGGGAGATACCTTGCGTGTAATGTTCCTTCGAATCATAAAGGGACATTCACCTTTTGAGGCCGACAAGACCCACCTGCACCATATGCTGCTAAGCTATAGCGGGTCGCATTCGCTGACTTCGCTGATGGAGATTGGTATTGCATTCCTTATCGTTCTTGTTTGGTTGATTACCTATTTGTTTCGACTGTCGCAGGAACTTCAGTTCTATATCGTGCTGGTTGCAGCGGCGTTGCTTGTCTGGGGATCATATGCTTATTTGTCCTTTCAGGACAAGCGCAATTCCAGAGCCGCATTCCATATCAGACGACAGCTCACGAAGATGAGGCAGGGCGATAAGGAATGGTGGGCACGACTTCAGCATTTCATTGATACTCCAAGGGAGCCGTAAGACCCCCTCTGTTCCCCGCTTCTTAGATGCTTGAGAATGTATGGAATTGATTGGTGGAGGTGGCAAATCAATGGAAGAATTGCGGGAATTGAGAGTTTCTGCAACGAGAATAACATAACTTAGAAAAATAATCAGTAAATTTGCATCCAAATTGTATTCAGTCTTGAATCTATATGTCTAACTTTTTAATTAATATGAAAAAAATTTTTACTTTGATCGCTATTGCGTCTGTCTTCACCATGGCTAACGCACAAGAAGAGATCGCAGGTGTTAAGTATGATGACGGTATCGCCAAGAAGTGGGAACTGAAGTTCGACGGCGGCTATACCAATGACTTCTGCAAGGATCGCCCGAAGGTACAGGGTATGATGAATGGTAACGAGAGCTGGGGCGTTGGCGTCGGTGTCGGTTACAATTTCACCAGCAATTGGTATGTTGGCTTGAACAGTGGTTTCTATGGCGAATGGGGTGCCGTTAAAACTGAGGATGGTTCAAACGTAATTCCTGCTTTGCTGGACGTTGTTTATCGCTGGAACCTCGGTACTGCTGAAAAGTGGTCAATCTTCCTGGAGGGCCGTGGCGGTTATATGTTTAACTTGCATGACGATGTGTCATATCATAAGAAGGATTATAGCTTGGGTAACTATATCTATGCTGATGCACAGGCTGGTGTTTACTACCGCATTCGTCGCAATATTGACCTGAAGCTTGCTGCAGGCTGGGGCTATGGCTGGGATCAGACTGATGAGCCAGTTTCTGCTCTTACCCGCAATGAGCACCCATTCAGCGCTCGCGTTGGTTTCAACTTCCGTGGCAAACCATCGACAGTGAGCCGTGCTGCTCTCCTCGAGGAGGCTGCCCGTCTGGCTGCTGAGGCTGAGGCTGCTCGCCTGAAGGCTGAGGAGGCTGCTCGCCTGCTCGCTGAGGCTGAGGCTAAGAAAAATGCTGAGGCTGCTGCCGAGGCTGCTCGTCTGGCTGCTGAGAAGGCTGCTGCCGAGAAGGCTGCCGCTGAGGCTGCTGCCCGTGCTGCTGCTACCAACCTGGTATTCTTCTACAACATCCGCGTCGTGAACTTCGATACCGAGGATGATGCCAAGCTCCAGGAACTCGTGAAGTACGTGAACGCCGGCAAGGTGAACATGATCTACATCAAGGGCTATGCTGATAAGGGCACTGGTAATCCTTACGTGAACCGCAAGTATGCCAAGCAGCGTGCTGAGAACATCAAGAAGGCGCTGATGAACAAGTATGGTATCGATGGCAAGCTCATCGAGTGCCTCTCTTACGGTGACACCGTTCAGCCTTATGCTGAGAATGATAAGAACAGGTGTGCGACGATCTTCGTCGAGTTCGAATAATTTTAGTCGCTTCTTTATATGCCGCAGGATTTTTCCTGCGGCTTTTTTTTCTTTAAATCAAAAAAAAACTTTTGAAAGGTGTAGGTGCGGAGCACCAGATGCTGAAATGACATGAATTCTTCTGTGAATGCAAGCCTTCCCAGCTGCATTGATGTCTTTTCAGCGCACGGCCTTACTGCCGTGCTACACCTTTCAAAAGATAAAAAGACCTCCCTTGGAGGTAGAAAAAAGCCTTCGGCAGAAAAGCCGTCCGGATTCCGTTTGCTTGATGTAAGATGGGACCGGCTTTTTTTTCTTTAAATCAAAAAAAAACTTTTGAAGAAGGCTGGGCTTATGCCCTGAGCTGCTGATTGGAGTCCTGCGTCTGTGAATGCGAGCATTCCCATCTGTATGTCACCGCCTATCAGCGCCTATTCCTTGGAATAGGCCATCCTCTTCAAAAGAGATAAAAGCTCCACTTAGTGGAGCTGAAAAAAGGCTACGCCAGAAAAATTTTGTGGGTCGAGATTTGGTAGAGAGATGGGTCCAGAGGTTTTTCTGCGCAGCTTTTTTCTTGCTCCTAGGATAGGAGCTCTTTTTATCTTCAGCGGTGTTGGCACATCGTATGATGTGCGTTGCAGAGTGTTGAGTGCAGATGGGGATGCTTGCATTCACAGATGCAGACAACACTCTGCAGCATAGGGCGTAGCCCCAACACTGCTGAAGTTTTTTTTGATATAATTGTTTATGATAGGGTCTACACCTTTCGAAGTTTTTTTTTATTATAAAGAAGTTAAAAGGCGATAAGTGTCATAGTGTCTTTATCAAAGTAGTATCTCTCGATACGAGGCTTCGGATAATTTGCAAAATTCACCAGCAACCCATAAGGGAATCCAGTCCCGACCATATATCCGAAAAGTTGCCCACGTTCCACCTTGGTCAACTCGTTCACAGCCTTTGCTTCCACAATGATATTACCGCCTTCACGTTCAACCATGAAGTCCATCTTCAAGTAGGATACCATCTCCACACCATTAAAGATAGGATGATAGCGCAGTTCCTTGTGTGGATCAATATTATGGGATTTCAAGACAGTCGCAAATGCCTCTTGATAGATGTACTCAGGCAGACTGCATGGCAGCTGCATGCAGACATCCATCGCATAGCCGACAATGTCATAGACGTGTTTAATATGGTGCTGACGTTCCGCATCCGTAATATCTCTGTTAGGTAATAGCATATCTTCAGTATAATTAATAATTTCTATTCTAATAACGTCATTTTATCTGAATTATTGTCTTATTCGATGATAATTATTTAAGAAAAAAAAGGCTTCGCCAGAAAAGCTGTCCAGGTCCCAATGATGATCTGTTATAAAGATAAAAAAAACTATGAGAGGTGTGGGGACTGCGTCCCTGATGCTTAGTCTTGCAGTACTGCATGTATGAGAGTGAACTCTCCTACCTGCATTCCTACAACACTAAGCGCACATCTGTGATGTGCTCACACCTCTCCTAGATAAAAAGGCCTCCTATTACTAGGAGGCTGAAAAAAGGCTTCGCCAGAAAAAAAATTGTGGGTCGAGAAGTTGGACGGAATCGGGAACCGGATGGTTTTTCTGGGCTCTGCCCTTTTTTCAGCCTCTAAAGATTAGAGGCTTTTTTCTCTTATAATAAAGGCTGCGCATTCGCAAGAATGTGCGCTGATGGTGGAGCCATGCTGATGGGAGAACTTGTTCTCACAGCGGTAGGGCTACGGCAGCATAGGGCGTAGCCCAGCCTTTATTATAAGTTTTTTTTTATAATTATTATGATGTATGTTGATGCATTGGGGGTGCAAATGGGGGAGGAAGGGGAGGAAAATGGGGGGTGATTGGTGAATTTTTGGGTGGTTTATTTGGATTGTATGTGTTTATGGGTTATTTTTGCAAGGTGATTATTGAGAATTAATGGCGGTGAAATTTTCGACAATAAAATTTTGATACTATGAATAATTTGCGTAGATTTTTTTGCTTGGTGTTGATGTCTGTGTTGGGTTGGAGCGTGCCCATGGTGGGACAGAACAGAAGTGCGGCGGATGCCGAACAGATTGCGAATGCGTTCCTGTTGCAGCCACGAAGGGCGGCATCGAGAGGCACAGTGCCGATGCTGCAACCCACGATGCGCCTCTATGCCACCTCTACGGAGCTGCTGGAGAAGGGGAGCGTGGAGCCGGCATTCTATGTGTTTACGCCGCAGGATAATAACGAGGGCGGCTTCGTCATCGTTTCGGGCATCGAAGAGGCTGCGCCCATACTGGGTTTCTCGTACACCGATGTGTTTGATGCTGAAGGGATACCTCCTGCCATGCGCTACCTGCTGGGCAAGTACCAGGAGGAGATTGAGGCATATCTGGCCTTGCCTGTTCAGGAAAGGCAGCATAGACGCTATGCCCAGGATCGGCGGAAGGGCCTTCCTGTGGTTGGACAGGGCGTCAGACCAATGATTACCACACACTGGAACCAAAGTGCGCCATACAACAATCTCTGCCCCAGGGATGGCTATGAGCGCAGCGTAACGGGCTGTGCCGCCACTTCGGCTGCCCAGGTGATGAAGTACTACGAGTATCCTTCGCATGGAACGGGCTCGATCAGCTACGTCACCGAAACGAAGGGAATCCAGGTGTCGTTCGATTTTGGCTCAACCACCTTCCAGTGGTCGAGGATGCTCGACAGCTACAGCGGTGGCAACTATACCTCTTCGCAGGCGACGGCTGTGGCTACGCTGATGGCTGCCTGCGGTGCTGCCTTCCAGATGGACTATAGCTCGGAGTCGAGTGGTGCCAATCCGGTGGACCAGATGTCGGGCCTTGTCAAATATCTGAACTACGATACGGACATGGCTATGCTATTTCGCGACTACATGACGGGAGAGCAATGGCACACCTTCATCCTTGACGAGCTGAACAACAGTCATCCCGTCCTCTTCTCGGGTCAGGCTGAGGATGGTGGACACAGCTTCATCCTCGATGGCTACATCAACGACGACCCCGACAATCCTTCCTACCATGTGAACTGGGGGTGGGGCGGCTATTACGATGACTATTTCAAGGTGAACGCCCTGGAGCCCCAGGGACAAGGCATCGGCGGTGCTACGGGCGGCTTCAATGCGCAGCAGATGATCCTGTACGGCTGCATTCCCGAGAACAACAAGGTCGACCACGGATGCTTCTTCCTGGGTGAGGAGCTGGAGGTCTCTCCCTCGACGGTGGCACCCAATACCGCTGAAACACTTTCGATGACGCTGCTGAACTTCTACAACTTCTCGAACAAGAGCTTCACAGGCGAATTCCGCTTCTATCTGAAGAAGGGCAATTCGGAGACCTATCTGGGCAGACTGACGGGGGCTGATGACGTGGGGGCACTTTCCGGTTATTCGAGGATTCCCTATTCGATTACCCTGCCCACGACACTGACATCGGGCACTTATGAGGTGATTGTCAAAGCCAAGCAGACGAGTTCGAGCATCGAGGAGCCCATCTGCTGGCAAACGGGCAATCCGAAACTCGTCGTCTCGAACACGGGAGGAGACCCCGAACTCCCCGAATATGATGCTGACCTGCAAACCACGGGCTTCGAGATCGTGTCCACATCCGGCAGACACATTCAAGCTACGGTTGCCGAGATCATCAATATGGCTGAGCTCACATTCAATGGCAGCGTCAAGCTTGCCCTTGCGGATACCCAGGGCCACCTGCTGACCACCTTTGGCGAGGCCTCGGAGATTGATGACCTCGACCAATACTATAACCTCGTGAATCCACGTACGCTCTCGGGCTCGATTCCCCAGGAATTCTGTGTCGATGGCCGCTATCGCCTGTATGCTGCTGCCAACCAGACAGGCTATTCGGGATGGAGCTATCTGCGCGGATATTCGGTGGAGGGCAACTACATCGTCGATTATGATCGCGAATGCTACCTCGACCTGTGGATCACGGGTGGCGTCATCGGTCAGCCGGGCTATAATGTCTCGGTTTCGTGCACGGAGGGCGGTCGCGTAGAGGCTTCGAAGACTTCGGTCGAGGGCAACGGACAGGTGACGTTTACCATCATTCCCGACGAGGATTACTCCTTTGCCAAGGCGAAGCTGAACGGCAAGGATGTGACCAGTCAGGTGGTCAACCTCCAATATACGGTCAGCAATGTCAATGAAGACCTGCTTTTCGAAGTGACCTTCAGCAAGGCTCCTGAATTTCTGGCCAACCTGCAGCTGACGAGCTTTGTGGTGCAATCGAGCAGCAATCGCAGTCTCACGGTCGAAATGTCGCAAATCGCGAATTTCGGTGATGAGACGTTCAATGGTGTGGTTTCGCTCGCCTTGGCCGACCGCAACGACAATCTGGTGACGGTCTTCGGCGAACGTACCGAGATCGAGGGGCTTGGACACTATCAATATCTCAGTTATCCTCGCACCATCTCGTCCACCATTCCGCAAGAGGTCGGCGATGGACACTACCGACTGTGCGCTGTGGCCAAGCAGCAGGGCAGGAGCGGATGGAGCAGGCTCAAGCGCTTCGAGCTGGAGAACAATTACATCATGGCCGAGTCGATGGACTGCTACCAGAACATCTGGCTTACGAACGGTGTGCTCGGCACTCCCACCTTCACGATCACGACGCAGGTGACGGGAGGCGGCAGCATTGCTTCTTCCATGCGGTCGGTCAGGGGCGGAGGCAGCGTGACGTTCACATTCAAGGCTGATGACGGGTACGAACTGACTGCTGCCAGCCTGAATGGTGTGGATATCCTTTCGTCGATCGTCAACGACAAGTACCAAGTGGATGAGGTGATTGAGAACCTGACGGTTTCGGCTACGTTCACGTATACGTCGGGGATTGAGGAGGTCGTCTGCGACAGGGACGAGAGGGCTGTGGTGTATGACCTGCGGGGGAGACTCGTTCGTGAACTTGTCCCTGGGAATGTGTATGTCCGTGATGGGAAGAAGTTTATTTTTAAAAAAGGCGAAAAATAGATTTAAGAAGAGGGAACTGCTCGATAGCAGTTCTGATGCTAAGTTTGGCAGTGCCATCTGAAAGCGAGCTTTCTTCTGTCACTTCCAATCTCAGCATCACCCTTACAGGGCTTTCCTCTTCTTAAATCGAAAATCGCCTTCGGCAGAAAAATGAGAAAAAATATTCTGCTTGAACAATTTTTTGAGAAGACGAAAAATAGATTTCATTAGCCACCCTGACGGGTTTTATCCTAATGAAATCGAAAATCGCCTTCGGCAGGAAAATGGAGTAAAATATTCTGCTTGCTTCACTCGGACGCGACCAACGTGAGCAACATATAAGGGCACACAGATTCCTCAGATATACACAGATTTTTTTAACGTTAATGATCGTATAATGAACCGTTAATTGGTCGTTAATGAAATGAAGATGATGAAAAAAAAACTTTTGGAAGGTGTAGGTGCGGAGCACCTGATGCTGACAAGCGCTGCAACCATCTGTGAATGCGAGCATTCCCATCTGTATGCATCACTTTTCAGCGCACGGCCTTACTGCCGTGCTACACCTTTCAAAAGAGAAAAATGCTCCACACTTGTGGAGCAGAAAAAAGCCTGCGGCAGAAAAGCTGTCCAGACACGTTTTATAGCTTGCGCTAGAAATCAAGGAGGAAATCTAATGAGGAAATGGAGTTGATTCGGTCAAGGATATGTAGGGACAAGCAGTTATTTCCACACCAGATTTCCACATAGATTTCTGCTCGCAGAGCATATGAATATAGGTTATTGCCTGCGGCAAGAAATCAAGGAGGAAATCTAATGAGGAAATGGAGCTTTGTCCCTACAAAAGTTTGACTACGCTTTATTTCCTCAATAGATTTCCACAAAGATTTCTTGCGTTAGCAATAAAAACAAATGAATAATCCCGACACTGGTGTGCCGGGATTGTATAGTTTAGAGTTGAGTGTTTAGAGTTTAGAGTTTAGAGGTGTGAGGTGCTTACTTGATCAAGACCTTCTTGCCGTTGATGATGTAGAGGCCTGCAGTTGCGGGCTGGGTGGTGAGGCGACGGCCATCGAGGGTAATGTAAGAGTTCGAAAGGTTCGAGGTGTTCGAAAGGTTCGAAATCTGCTTGATGCCAGTGGACTCGTTATCGTCGTCGAAGTTGAGGACGATGGACTTAGCATTTCCAGATTCTTCGCCTGCTATGAAATATGCGCGGAAAGCACCAATTTCAATTGGGGATTCGGGATAATACAAGGTGTTTTCTGCACCGAGATAGAGATAATTCTGACCACTAATGGAGACGGGTTTGAAACAACCATAAAATATGTAATCGCCATCTGCACGGCTTGGTTCGCTCGTGCTAAGCTTTACGCCTGTGAAAACTGGATCTTCAATAGGGTCTGCAACGCTTTCCCACTTTACAATATAAGGAGTGCCGGCTGTGATGGCTGTTGCCTCTTTGAAATTCAGTGTAAGAGTGCCATTTTCGTCTAACTTGGATTCGCTGAGTTCGTTAATAACTGCACCAGCGAGTGGAGATGCTTCAATCTTTTCGGTGGTCAGATCAAATGGAAGGCACAATGTATTCCAGCATTTGTCCTTATAGAGCTTGAGACCGTTGAGCTGAACATCTATGCGTTCGTTATTGGCTGCTATCATAGCGTTGGCAATATCTTCAGCGTTGGCGAGGGGTGTGGGGGCCTTCTTCCAGAATTTGGCAACGTAGTTTTTGCTATCATTACTGTCCCAAAGATTATCACCAATGCCATATTGATTTATATAGCATACAAACCATACTTCTATTGTATGTTCGCCTACAGAAAGGTTTGAAATATCGATTGTGTAGTTACGAAAGTAATTGCCACCAGTCTGATATTTTCTGTTATTATTGTTATTTTCATCTTGTCCAGCGTACGTCAATGTAAAGTCTGGCTGTTGAACTCCGTCTATCTTGAAACCCATTGTCATGGTTTCTGGTTGTGTGTCACCAGATTCTGGATATACCAAAGACAAGCCACCAAGAGTTAGAGAATAGATTTCGCCAAAGTCTTGGCCGTGGAATAATGAAGGTTCACCCACCCCCCATCCTAAAGTTTTTGTAGAATACCAAGTTCCATTTACATTGACAGCACTTCCTATCCAGGCACCAGCAAATGCAGAAGTGACACTTGCAGCAAAGAGCAGTAATGCAGCTAAAGAGATTATCCTTGTTTTCATAAATACGTTCTTTCTTTAAGTAATGCTTTATAAAGTTTATTACCCCAATGAAACGGGATGTAGATTAATCTTCATCCCAGATGCCACGATTGTTGGCGCGGACAGGGCCATCGTAGCCAGCGTCAGAATCACCGCCGTGTATGTCAGCATTGGATTTAACAAAACTCGTGCTGATGACCTGATTCATTTCGAACTCTTCCACGCTGAACGCTGGGGTTGTGTAGATTTTCTTTTTCATTGTTATTTATAAATTTAATGATGATTGTATTGACAAGTTTGCGTTTTGATACTAAAACGGGTGCAAATTTATAATATAAATTTAAAACATCCAAATTTTTCATATATTTTTTTAATGAAATGGGGTTATTTAGTGAAATTATTCGATGATTTTGCGTTTTTGGTTGTATTTCTTTAGAAAAAATTTGGAGGATTTGGAATTGTTGTGTATCTTTGCGGCGTTGTTTATAAAGAAGTCAGTTTATACAATATACCTTTTAAATTAAATAATACTTATGAAGAAGTTTTTACTTTCGGTTGCCATGCTAAGCATGGCTTTGTGCGGGCGAGCTGAGACACAAGAAGTTTGTCAGGGCTGGCCTGCCAACTATGGTGGCGTAATGCTACAGGGCTTCTGGTGGGACGGCTATTCTGCCGCCAAATGGTCGGCTCTGACAGCTCGCGCCAATGAACTTTCGCAGTACTTCGATCTGATCTGGGTGCCCAACTCGGGTACTTGCTCGGGGGATCCCGATGGATCGCAAGGACTGTCGATGGGCTATGATCCCTGCTATTGGCTGCATCACAATTCGTGCTTTGGCACGGAGGCTGAACTGCGCACGATGATCAACACCTATAAGGCAAAGGGTGTGGGCATCATCGAGGATGTGGTGATCAACCACAAGAAGGGTGTGACGGGCTGGCTTGACTTTGCAGATGAAACTGTGACTGGACAGATAACCAATAAGGTTTATTCCATTGCTTGGGATAATGTAAACTATTCGCAGATCTGCAGGTCCGATGATTGCAACGATTACCAGGATGAGCAAGGCAACAAACCCTATCAAACTACTGGTGCTAACGATACGGGTGATGACTTTGGTGGTTATCGCGACCTGGATCACACCAATCAGACTACTCGCGACAATGTGAAGGTTTATCTCGACTTCCTGCTGAACGAGCTGGGCTATGTGGGCTTCCGTTACGATATGGTAAAGGGTTATGGCGCCGGCTATATCCAGGAGTATAACAATTCGTCGATGCCTACCTATTCCGTGGGTGAGTATTGGGACAACCAGACCAACATACAGAACTGGATTATGGGAACCGGTAACACATCGGCCGCTTTCGACTTCCCGTTGAAGTTCAATATGAATGCTGCTATCAGCAATAGCCATTATGAAGCTTTTGCAAACAAGAGCTTCACCTATGATCCCAATTATTCCCAGTTCTCGATCACCTTTGCTGACAACCATGATACGGGCCGTGAGGGTTCGAAGCTTGCCAGCAACTGGTCGGCAGCTAATGCTTTCCTCTTGGCTTCGCCAGGTACGCCTTGCATCTGGTACCCTCACTACAATGCTGACCCGACGAACATCCGTGCGATGATTCTGGCCCGTAAGGCTTGCGGCATCACGAATACTAATTGCAATGTACAGCAGCAATATGCTACCGACGATAATCGTGGCTACGTCATGGAGTCGTATGGTTCGGAAGGTAGTGTGTATGTACTGCTTGGAGAGGCTGCCTATTCGAAGGTGGGTGAAGTTCCATCGAAATATACGCTTGTGGCTGAAGGCGATGCCTACAAGTTCTATTCATCGGTTGCCAATTTCGCCTCGGTGAAGGTTTCGCCCGATGGTGGTGCATTTACTTCGCAGACGTTGGATGTGACCTTGGAAGCTGTCAATGCTACAACTGCCTGGTATACTATTGGTGCTGATGCTGCCGACAGAGAAACGTTCAATGGCACTACGACCTTTACCATTGGCCTTAATAGTGCTCTGAACGAGGATATCACCATCTATTGGGGCGCTACAGGCGAAGACGGAGTGGAACATACCGGTTCGACAACGTTCACGAAGAGAGTTTCGTACAATACTCCTGAAGTGGAGGATGACGAAGTGAGCGTGTTCTACGAGACGAACGACAGGACGGTCTATGTCTGGGCCTGGGATGACGACGAGAACAACTATACGGGAGGCAATTGGGACAATAAGCCTCTTATGGAGCTGAAGGGCGTGAACGATGCCGGCAAGCTGGTTTACAAGTGGACCTATACTGGAGAATTGACCACTGAGCCTACCAAGCTGCTGTTTGTCACTGAAGAACTACAGACTGATGACTTCGATTTTTTCAACCATGGCTATTACACTGAATCGGGCCTTTCGTATAAGGTCGGCGAGAACAGTGTCTATCTGGTGAATGCTGCCGGCTGGAGCGACGTCTATTGCTACGCATGGGGCGACAATGGTGAGGTTTTGGGCACTTGGCCTGGAACTAAAGCTACTTATGATTCCGAGCTGAGCTGCTATACGATTTCGTTCGACAGTGGCAAACCTGCCAACATCAACTGGAACAATGGCAATGGTGAGCAGACGCAGGACCTCAGTTGCGAGATAGGCAAGACGTATTCCAACTTTATCGCATACTTCAAGAATACAGCAGGCTGGGAGAACGTCTATTGCTACGCTTTCAATAGTGAGGTTTTGGGTGCATGGCCAGGAGTACAGGCTCGCTCTAACAATGATGGTCTCTTCTATATGGTATTCACCGATGATGTGCCTAAGAATATCATCTGGCATAACAACAGTGGAACCCAGACTGAAAACCTTGAATTTGTGAATGGTGAGGTCTACGATGCCGAGGGTGGCGAGTATTATACCTTGTATTTCAACAATACTGGTGGTTGGGACGAGGTTTACTGCTACACTTGGAATGATGAAGGAAACATTGGCTGGCCAGGCACCAAGGTGACTGCAAAGGATTACGAGACGGCTTCGGGCGGCTTCTACAAGGCTCTCGTCAATTCGAAGTATGTGAATGTCATCTTCAACAACAACGCAGGTGGCCAAACGAAGGATCTTAAGGTGAAAGATGGAAGCATCTATACTCCGAGTGATGAGAAAAACAGCGAAGGCAACGGATATCAGCCAGAAGGCAACAGCCTGTTCTTTGCTTCGAGTGACAAGGTCGAGGGCCCCAATGTCGTGATGAATAACGATGGTTTCGATTACTGCAACCTGTTCGTTTTGAATGACAAGGTGCCATTCGTGAACACGAAGGATTTCACTGCCCTGGAGGTTAGCTACGGACGTGCTGAAAGCGCTTACAAGTGGGGATCCATCATTATGCCATTCGAACTGACCAGCGATGAGAACATCCAGTACTACACACTGAAGTCGGTTACAGATGAGCAGATGACATTCAGCCCTGTGGATGAAGTGGAAGCCAATACACCTGCCATCTATCAGGTGCTTGGTGATGGCTTCGAGATCTATTACCAGGTACCCGTCGAAGTGAAGGCCACAGGCACTGGCACGGCTTCGGTTCAGCCTATTTCGGATTGGACCATGGTCGGCACCTATTTGGCTGAGTCTACAATGGAATCGGGTGATGGCAAGTATGTCTACTACATTGGCAATGATCAGTTCTGGCTGGCTAATTCTCCTGTCAAAGTGTATCCGTTCCGTGCATGGTTTGAGACGACAAATCCCATCAATGCTGCTAAGCTGCGCATCGCTGTGGATGACGAACCTGAAGGCATCCAGACGATTGATGAAGATAAGCACCAGGGCGAAATCTTCTACGACCTGATGGGCCGTCAGCAAGACTGGACCCGTAAGGGTATTGTCATCAAGAATGGCAGTGTCGTCTTCGTGAAGTGACTTCGGTTTTGAGATGTATTCATTAATTCAAAATAACTGAAAGATATGAAAAAGCAATATATTGTTCCGTCGATGACTGTGGAAAGGTTTGTGCCATCGAATGTCATTGCTACATCTACCGTCGATTATGGAGGTACCAGTAGTGATCCAGGTGCACCTCAAGAGGTGGGAGCTCCGCAGCGCAAGGGCATCTGGGACGAATAATGGTGACGACGGTGCAGCCAAACCTGGCTGCTGACGACAACAGATGAAGGCGGCCAGGGATGGCTGCCGACGGCGACAGATGAAGGCGGCCAAGGACGGCTGCTGACGAGACACAAAGAAGGCGGCCAGGGATGGCTGCTGACGGCAACAGATAAAGGCGGCCAAGGATGGCTGCCGACTGAAACGCGGGGCTAAAGCCCTGTATGCAATGATGATGCCAGCCGGCTGGGAGGGGTTCTCCTGGGCGGCTGGCGGTTTTTTTGCGGCCATACTTGGCTGCCGACGGGGAGGGGGATGAAAAAAATGAGGGCGAATGTTTGGTGGTGTTGGGATTTATTTGTATCTTTGCGGCGCGGTTTGCGGCACGTTTGCAGCCATAGATGGCTGCGACGAGACACGGGAGCAGCCAAGGACGGCTGCTGACGAGACACGGGAGCAGCCAAGGACGGCTGCTGACGGAAACGAAAGGGGCGGCCGGGGATGGCTGCTGACGGAAACGAAAGAGGGCAGCCAGGGATGGCTGCTGACGAGACGCAAAGAGGACGCGATGAAATCGCGTCTTACGAGAAAGGGGATGCAGAGGTGGGTGTGGATGGTGCTGACGGGGCAATAATTTTGAATGAAAGAATAATGAATGAAAAAATAATGAAGAAGGAAATTTGGCAGAAGGGCTTTGTGCTGCTGATGATATATCAGGCGGTGGTGAGCCTGTACAGATGCGGACAGGATGTGTGGACATTCTGGCTGGATAAGTCGATGCTGAACTATGCGGCGACGGATTACCTGATCAATTACCAGGGAGGATTTGTAAGGCGAGGGATGATCGGAGAGGTGCTGTACCAGCTGCGTCTGCATCTGGGTGTCGATCCGCTGCCGGTGCTGGTGGTGCTGGCTGTGGCGTGCTTCGCGGGGCTCGCGTTTACGATGGTGCGTGCATTCAGAAGAAGGGGATTGGCGCTGTATATCCTGCCCCTGGTGATCTGTATGGGAATGACCTATGCTGCACGCAAGGACTATGGGATGATCCTGCTGGTGTGGGCAGCCGCGTGGGTTTATCTGCATCTTCAGAAGGATTGGACAAAGGTGGTGGTGCCGACACTGGTACTGCTGTTCCTGCTGAATGTGCATGAGGCGTCGCTACTGTTTGTCTGGCCTTTGCTGGCACTGCTGATGCTGCGTGACAAGGGGCTGGGGAACGGATTCAAGGCTGTGGGCGTGATTGTGCCTGTGGCGATGTTTGTGGTGCTGTGCAGCTTCAAGGGTACGGCCGAGATGGCACAGGCTATCCACGACTCGTGGAAGCCGTTCCTGCCGGAGGAATGGGGCGACGTGCCCGACAACAACAGCATTGCTGCCATCGGGTGGAGTGCGAAGAACACGATGCTGATGCACCTCTGGTGGAACTACTTCTGCTATTATCCTGACTTTTCGGCGCTGAGCGGGTGGATGGTAAGGCCTGTGGTGTATCTGCTGATCTTCTATCTGCTGGCGAACTATCCGCTGGTGTTCCGCAAGGCGGACGATGCACAGTGCAAGCGCGACAGCGTGAACATGGGACGCATCGCGCTGTTCCAGTTTGTGATGCTGCTGCCGATGTTTACGGTTCTGAGCAATGACCTGGGACGCGTGGTGTGCTACTGGACGTTGTCGTCGCTGGTGTTCTATCTGCTGGTGCCTGCTGAGCGGCTGGAGGGGCTTTTCCCGAGGTTCTTCTGCAGGATGGCTGATGGGCTGAATGCGGGATTGAGCAAGGTGTTGAAGCCAACGTGGGGACGTTTGGCGATGGTGATGCTTTTGATCTGCTTTACGCCGGTGAAGCTGAACCTGCATATCGCTGTCAGCCTGTCGACGCTGGGCTCGCTGTATTTCCTGCTGAAGGGGCTGCTGATGGGTATCTAGTGTGTCAGACGAACATTAGTTCGCGGATGACTTCGTCGGCGAGAGAGAGGCCGGAGGGGGTGAGGGAGAGGCGGTTCTGGTGAAGTTGGAGAAGATTGCGGTGGATGAGAGAGTCGATGGTGGTGCGGAGGGAGGAGAATGATGATGATTCGGGAAGGATGGATTCGAGGTCGTGGAGGTCGATGCCGCGCGCGGTGCGGAGACCGAGCATGACGCGTTCGTTGTAGAGGTCGAGGTCGGTGAGGATCTCGAACTCTTCGTGACGAATGCCTTTCAGATAGGAAGATATGTCGGGAGCGTTCCAGCTGCGTCGGTTGTGGCCGTCGTAGCTGTGGGCGCCTGGTCCTAAGCCGAGGTAGGGAGTGGGTTCCCAATAGGAGGAGTTGTGACGGGAATGGAAGCCAGGGAGGGCGTAGTTGGAGATCTCATATTGTTCGAAACCTGCGGCATTTAGCTTGGTGCGGAGGAGAGCTGCCATCTGGAGGCAGGTCTCGTCGTCGCATGGGGTGAGCTCGCCTTTCTGGACGAGGGTGTGGAGGCGGGTGCCGGGTTCGACGCTGAGGTTGTAGGCGGAGATGTGCTGGGGACGGAGCTTCAGGACTTCGTCGATGCTGTATTCCCAGGACGCGAGGGTCTGGGTGGGGAGGCCGTACATCAGGTCGAGGCTGAGGTTGGTGATGCCGGCATCGCGGAGGAGGTGGACAGCCTGACGGACGTGGGCGGCGTTGTGGCGACGGTGGAGGAGGCGGAGCTCGCTATCGACGAGCGATTGGACGCCGAGGGAGAGGCGGGTGATGGGGACCCCCTCTAATCCCCCTGCATAGGGGGAGGAAGGGGCAGCCAAAGATGGCTGCGACGGGGATGGGAGGGGCCAGGTGCCGTCGATGAAGTCTTCGGGGTTGGCTTCGAGGGTGATTTCTTCGCAATGGGAGAGGTCGAAACGGGAGGAGAGGGCGCGGAGGAGGGCGGCGATGTGGGCGGGGCCTAATTGGGAGGGTGTGCCGCCTCCGAAGTAGATGGTGCGGACGGGGGTACGGAGGAAGGACTTCCGCTCGTCCATCTCGCGAATCAAGGCCTCGACGTACTGTGGGGCCTTGTTGCGCAGGGTGGTGGAGTAGAAGTCGCAATAGATGCAGCGGGAGGCGCAGAAGGGGATGTGGAGGTAGATGGCGGACACAGGGGAACGGGGGAAGAGGGCGGCCATGCACGGCCGCAACGGGGACAGGGCGGCCAAAGATGGCCGCGACGGGATACGGGGGGACGAGCGGCCAAGGGACGGGCGCGATGGGAACAATGGGGAGGCGCGATGGCATCGCGCCATGCGGGACGAAGTGGCGGGGTTACTTGATTATGGTTTTGCGGCCGTTGATGATGTAGAGGCCGGGGGAGAGGGAGCCAGAGGCAGGGAGGGAGATGGGCTTGCCGAGGATGTTGAAGATCTGGGCGGAGCGGAGGTCGGAAGCGGGGTCATCGATGGTGATGGCTTCGATGCCTGCGGAGGGATCGTCCTGGCCGTAGATGTTCACCTTGGTGTAGATGTCGGGGTCGAGGAGCTGCCAGTCGTTGCCGTTGAAGTAGTAGGGACGGGCGTAGTAGGAGACGTTCTTGTTGAGGGAGTTGAAGTCGAGCTGGAAGTCGAGGGTGACGGTGTGCGTCTCGCCGTCGCCGGGTACAGCTGCGGGACATTCGTACTTGGCCAATGGGGTCAATGTGGTGGGATTGGAGCTCTTTGTGTAGAACCAGATGGCGAAGGTGCCTTCGTAGTCGGTGCCGTGGTTGGAGGGCTTGAGGGTGGCTGTGACGGCACTATTGCGATAGATACGACCATCGTTGTCGCTTGAGGTGATGTAGAGGGCGTCGTGGAGGACGAACGTGGCACCACCCTGCATGTCGGCTTCGACGTCGAAGGTGCGCTTTTCGTCAATGATCTGCTCGGTGGAGGCATTGACGTTCCAAGGCCTGAAATAGAGGGTGGAGGACCATTGTCCCGCCTCGGTGAAGCGATAGGTGAAGGAGATGTCAGCTGATTCGCCTGGGGCAATGGTGTGACACCCGTTGCTTTCGGAAATCCTGTTACTTCTCTTGGAGGGAGAAGTGAGTTTGAGCAAGAACTCACCGTTGATGGTCTCGTTGCTGCGGTTGGTGACGCGTGCGGTGATCTGTTCGGTGCGAGTGGCTACCTTCTGCGTGTCGAAGCTCCATTGGGATGCCTCGATGTCGCGATTGACCTTGGGACGTGAGATAGAGACGTTGTTGCCGCTTACGTCGAGCTGAAGGTAGCTCTCGTAGGTGGTGCGAGCCATTTGGATAAAGTCCCAATCGTCGGAGTTCTTGGGTTCGAAATAGATATAGGCCTGGTAGGAGCCGTCGGAGAGGCTTGATGGGATGGTGTAGGAAGCTGAGAGGTTGATGCCAGAGATGGAGCCATCTTCCTTGACGCCTTGGATGCTGATTGACTTGATGTTCTTTCGCTCGATGACGTTGCCCTGCTGCATTAAGACGATGCCGCAGTCGCCCTCGGTCTTCCTGCTGGAGTAGTTGTAGATGGAGCGCACAGTGATGTTCACCGAGCTGCCCTTGGTGGTGGAAGACTTGCCGGCCGAGAACGTACCATTGGCGGGGAAGTAGAGGGACGTGCGATAGGTGCCGACTCCTTCGTTGGGGCTGATGTTGACCACGGCATTCTGATCCTCGCAGAAGCCGTCGTCCATCCTCATGGCACCTACACCTACACCATCGGGATTGAGCACGGCAATGTCGTAGTAGGCGTTGTAATTGCCGTTCCAGCCCCAATTGACATAGTAGCGTCCGTCGGAATCGAAGCCTTCGAGGACGAAGGCATGTCCGGAGTTTTCCTCGATGTAGGATCGGCCGGTGTAGAGCACGGGACGGCCTTCGCGCAATTCTCCCTGCATAATAGCGATCCACTGGTCGTAGGAGTAGGCTTCGCGCATAATGCAGGTGGTGCGGGTGTTGAAGCCGAAGTTCTCGACGAAGGCACGATCGATGAATGGGCTGATGGCGCCACTGCCTTCGGTATCGTAATCCATATTGACAGCTACGCCACAGTGATAGAGGAGCTTGGAGACCTCATTGTGTTCGGCACTGGTACCCTGGTAGTTGCGGCCGAAGGTGAGGGGCATGAGGGAATAGTCGTAGGTCTGTTCGGCATAGTTGACCGACAGTTCCTTCGAGAAGCTGGTGCCGCCGGAATTGTACGTCCAGGTGTAGCTGTGCTGCCCTTGCCCGACGGTGGGCTGGCGATAGTAGCGTAAGATCTGTCCCATGGCGGTGGCTACGCAACCCGTGGGGCAATGCTGGCTGCCGATGGTCGGGGTCTGGAGTGCATAGTCGCCCGTCTGATTCCACGCTATGCCACCGAGGAGGGGAGCGACGGCCTGGGTAGTGGCCTTGATCTGTGCCTCGGTCTCGGCAGCCTCGGGATGCTGCTCGAGGTAGGCAGTGCGACGGCTGATGGCATCGAGCCACCAGCGAAGGCCTTCGGGCAGGGATTCGTCGATGTCGGCGGGCAACTGTCCTGCACCATAAGCAAGGACGGGACGGGTGAGGGTGGTGCCCGAAACAACGACAAAGGCGTCGTTGGCGACGTCGTTGAAGGCATAGAAGGACTGGGTGGACGCATCGACCTGAGAGCCGTTGCGCGCAGCACGACGCATGGAATGGAATTCGACAGGCTGACCGGCCTTCTGGCCAAGGAACTCACGAGCGATGGACTGTGCTTCGTCGAACGAGCGGTTTTCGGCATGGAGCAATCCTGCTGAGAGCGCCAGGATGCCGAGTATGGTTGTTCGGTTCATTGCAAATGTATTTTTTCGATTAAGTGGGGACAAATTTAATGCATTTATTTGACAAATGCGTGCATTGGCATCGAAAAAGTGCTTTTTCAAGCTTTTTTTCGTCTACTTTTTTGAAATTGTCAAGGAAATTTTCTAATTTTGCGCCACTTGTTTGTATAATATGGCTGTCAGCTACCTCCAAATTGATAATCTTACCAAGTCGTTCGGCGACCTGGTGCTTTTCGAGAACCTTTCGCTGGGCATCAGTGAGGGTGACCGCATCGGCCTCATAGCCCGCAACGGCAGCGGCAAGACGACGCTGCTGAACATCATCATGGGCATCGAAGGGAAGGACGAAGGCAGCATCGTGTGGCGCAACAACCTCAGGGTGGAATACCTCAGCCAGGACCCGCAATTCCCATCGGACATCACGGTGGGCGAGGTTTGCCGCTGCGTGCGCCATGGCAACGAATGGGTGGTGGATGAGACGAAGGACCGGCAGGAGGTGCTGACCAACAGTTCGGAGCTGACGCGCATCCTGAGCCGCCTGGACATCACTGACCTCGAACAGAAGGTGGGACAGCTGAGCGGTGGGCAGCAGAAACGCCTGGCACTGGCACATGTGCTGATCGACAACCCGCAGCTGCTGATACTCGACGAGCCGACCAACCACCTCGACCTGGAGATGGTGGAGTGGCTGGAGGACTACCTGAACCGCAGCCGGTCGATGACCCTGCTGATGGTGACGCACGACCGCTACTTCCTCGACCGCGTCTGCAACCGCATCGTGGAGCTTGCCGACAAGCAGCTCTATACCTACCGAGGCAACTACAACTACTATCTGGAAAAACGTGCCGAGCGCATTTCGGCACAGCAGGCACAGGTGGACCATGCGCAGAACCTGCTACGCAAGGAACTGGACTGGATGCGCCGTCAGCCCCAGGCACGCGGACACAAGAGCCGTTCGCGCATCGAGGCGTTCTACGAGCTGGAACAACGCGCCAAGGCACGCTATGAGGAGCAGCGCATGCGATTGCAGACACGCAGCACCTACATCGGCTCGAAGATATTTGTGGCAAAGCACGTGAGCAAGGCATTCCGCGACCACGAGCCTGCCAAGGTGATCCTGAAGGACTACAACTATACATTCGCACGTTACGAGAAGATGGGCATCATCGGTGCCAACGGAACGGGCAAATCGACCTACCTGAAGCTCCTCTTGGGCAAACTGCAGCCCGACGAAGGCAGTTTCGAGGTGGGCGAGACGGTACGCTTCGGCTACTACAGCCAGGACGGCATCGCCTACGACGAGCAGAAGAAGGTGATCGACGTGGTGCGCGACATAGCCGAATACGTGCTGATGAGCGACGGTTCGAAGATGTCGGCCTCGGAGTTCCTGAAGCAGTTCCTCTTCACGCCCGACAAGCAATACTCCTACGTCTATAAACTCAGTGGCGGGGAGAAGCGAAGGTTGTACCTGTGCACCATCCTGATGCGTTCGCCCAACTTCCTGATCCTTGACGAGCCGACCAACGACCTTGACATCGTGACACTGCAAGTGCTGGAGGAGTATCTGCAACACTTCGGCGGCTGCGTGATTGTGGTGAGCCACGACCGCTACTTCATGGACAAGGTGGTGGACCACCTGCTGGTGATGAAGGGCAATGGCGAACTGCAGGACTATCCGGGCAATTATACCGACTATCGCGAATGGAAGACGCTGAAGGAACAGGAGGCTGCCGAGCTTGCCCAAGGGGGTGGAGTGACAAAGTCGAATACAGCACCCGTGTCGTCGTCGGTGAAGCCAAAGACGCAGAAGGCGCCCAAGCTCACCTTCCAGGAGAAGCAGGAGTTCCAAAGGCTTGAACAGGAACTGCCGCAGCTTGAGGCCGAGAAGGCGGAGATTGAGCAAATGATGAGCAGCGGGACACTGGGGGCTGAGGAACTGATGGCGAAGAGCAAGCGCATCCAGGAACTGATCGAGATCATTGACGAGAAGGAGCTGAGGTGGCTGGAGCTGTCGGAGAAAGAGACCCCCTCTAATCCTCCGCACCCCCTCTATCCCCCGAACAGCGGGGGCTGAATACCTGCTTAGGGGGAGGACCTTGACACTGAACTTTTGAACACATTTAAAAGATATATATGAAGAAGATTTTCTTAGTCCTTTCCGTTTTGGCACTAATGGTGTCAGCAACATCGTGTAAGACCTCGTCGAAGGTGGCAGACAAGGCTGTGGAGCAGCGTGATGCGAAGCATGAGTTTCGCGGTGCGTGGATACAGACAGCCTGGCAGGACCGCTACCAGAACAAGTCGCCCGAAGCATGCCGCAAGTACCTGTCGCAGCTCGTCGAGACCCTTTATCAGACGGGCTTCAATGCCATCATCTTCCAGGTGCGTCCCGAAGGTGATGCGTTCTATCGCAGCAGCTACGAGCCCTGGAGCCGTTTCCTGACAGGCCAACAGGGCAAGGCACCACAGCCGGAATGGGATCCGATGGAATATCTGATCGGCCTTTGCCACGAGCGCGGCATGGAGTTCCACGCCTGGATCAATCCATACCGCATGTATATGTCGAAGAACTTCAACCTTTCGAGCAATCACCTCTACAGGCAGCATCCCGAGTATTTCGTCGTCTTTGACGAAAGGCTCTACCTCAATCCCGGACTGCCCGAGAGCCGTGCGTGGATTCGCTCGGTGGTGATCGACATCGTGAAGCGCTACGACGTGGATGCCATCCACATGGACGACTACTTCTATCCTTATCCGGTGGCAGGCAAGGAGTTCAACGACATCGCCACCTTCCAGGCCTATGCTCCGCAGATGGGCTTCAATGCGAACAGTCGTGCCGACCTTGGCAACTTCCGTCGCCGCAGCGTGAACATCCTCATCAAGTCGGTGCACGACGACATCCGTGCCCTCAAGCCGTGGGTGCGCTTCGGCATCAGTCCTTTTGGCATCTACCGCAACGAGAAGAGCTGGGAGGGAGGTTCGAAGACCAACGGCACACAGTGCTACGACGACCTCTATGCCGACGTGCTGCTGTGGGCGCAGTCGGGATGGATTGACTACGTGATACCGCAGCTCTATTGGGAGATTGGACATAAGGCAGCCGACTACACCACGCTTTGCACCTGGTGGGCAAAGAACATCCCTTCGCCCTGCCAGCTATACATCGGCCAAAGCATCGAGCGTAGCCTCGACGGTGCTGCCAACAGCGCTTCGACGCCCAAACTTACCGTCAGCAGCAAGAACTTCCTCGAGAAGGTCAACCAGGCACGTAGCGAGAAGAACATCAAGGGCAACTGCTTCTGGTATGCCTACCAGGTGGAGGATAACCAGTTCGGCGTGCGCGACTTCCTGAAACAATCGGTGTATCCCACCCATTCGATGCCACCGACCTTCTCCAACCTCGACGACGATGCTTCCGGCAAGGTGAAGGACCTGGATGGTTCGTTGGTGCGAAAGGGCGAGAAGGTGGGCCTTCATCTCAAATGGGCCGAACCGAAGGCCGACAAGAAGGATCAGAACGACCCTATATTATATTATAATGTCTATCGATTCGTAAAAGGCGAGATGGTGAACACCCGCGATATGGACCACCTCTACATGCAGGTGGCTTCGCCCGAACTGATTGACTACGACATCGCCAATTCGTCGAAATACACCTATGTGGTGACCGCTGTCGACCATTACAACAACGAGGGCAAGACGGCGAAGAAGACGTTTAAGATTAAATTAAAATGAAAACTTTACTCGCTGATAGCGGGAGCACAAAGACCCATTGGGCCCTTGTGGAAGAAGTGCCGGGGTTGCCCAAGATGATACGCACGGCACAGACGCAGGGGCTCAATCCGCTGTATGTCACACCCGAGCAGATCACCTCGGCATGCCGACAGGTGCTTGCCGACGTGGGAGAGGGGTCGATGGGCGTCGATGAACTCCGATTCTATGGGTCGGGATGCAGCGGCGAAAGGCTTGTCATGGTGGAGCGCGCACTGCGTGCAGCCTTTACTCCGATGACGAAGGTAATTGTCGATTCGGATCTGATGGGCGCTGCACTTGCCTTGGAGACCAAGGGCGAGAAGAAGCCTACTGAACCGTTTATCGCTTGCATCATGGGCACGGGCTCGATTGCAGCTTTGTTTGACCCTGTCACACGCACTTTGCAGCCTATGCCTGCGCTCGGTTATGTGCTTGGCGATGAGGGAAGTGGGGCATGGTTCGGCCGACATCTATTGGGCGACTATCTCAAACAGCAGATGCCTGAGAAGGCACGTGAGGCATTCGAGGACGATTTCGGCAAGATTAGTGCCGAGAGTGCCATCCGTCACGTCTATCAGATGCCTACGCCCAACCGTTATCTGGCGACGTTTGCCGCCTTCGTGGGACGACATATGGAGTTGTCGTATGTGGAACGCCTGGCCTATCGTGGTGTGGAAGCATTCTGGCAACGCAATGTGTTGCCCATCGACCGGCTTGATGACGGTATGGAGGTGCGTGATGTGCGCCTTGTCGGGAGCCTTGCATGGAGTCTGCGCCCCGTGATCGACAAGATTGCCGAAGTGCATGGTTATGTTGTAAGTCAAGTGATTAAGGACCCGATAGAAGGCCTTATATAGTGTGATTTTTGCATCATACGGGTAGCAAAAGGACTTCATAATTAAATTTTTTTAGCAAAAACAG
>JAEEGH010006069.1_pt1 | contig 29808 bp, 22 predicted proteins | sample 9134181 | NCBI WGS metagenome assembly JAEEGH01 (sample SAMN16246544, study PRJNA631951) | gut metagenome | biome: gut microbiome; feature: rumen; material: DP-attached | host: Bos | place: Iran: Karaj | collected 2018-10 | reverse complement strand
TGAGGCTGAATTTCACATGCAGGTCTTTCACGGAAAGAATAACGTCTCCATTGTTCAACATGATCTGGCCTCCTTTCTATACGTGGTTGCGCGGATCGGACGCGTCTGCGAACGTGTTGCCGATCAGGTAGAACGATACGGTGATGAACGTGACGACCAGCGCCGGGAAGATCAGCTGGTACCGGCTGCTCGTCATCATCATTTTGCGGCCTTCCTCGACCAGGTTGCCTAGGGACGCGATGTTCTTCGGCATACCCAGGCCGCAGTAGGTGAGGAACACCTCGTCGGAGATGACCGACGGGATGGCCAGCGCCGTCTGCAGCATGATGACGGACACCATGTAGGGCAGAAGGTTCTTGATCATGATCTTGCGGGTGCTCGTGCCCAGGCAGCGGGACGCCAGGTTGTAGTCCCTGTCGCGGATCATCAGGATCTGGTTGCGGATGAACCGGGCCATGCCCAGCCAGCCGACGCAGCACATGGAGATGATCATGGTCCACATGCCGGGGCGCAGAATGTAGGAGATCAGGATCAGGATGATGGTTCTGGGAATGTTGTCGATGATATTATAGACCTCTGTGAGGAACGCGTCGAGTTTGCGGACGTAGCCCCACAGGATGCCGATCGTGATGCCGATCAGGTTGTCGCTGACGGCGACGATCAGGGCGATGAACAGCGACATGCGCGTGCCGCTCCAGACCCGGCTCCAAAGATCCTGGCCCACGGCGTTCGTGCCGAACCAGAACTCATGGGACGGGGGCAGGTTTCTCATGACGGTGCCGTCGTCGAAATCGTAGATCTGGGCGGGCGGGCGCTGACCCGGCAGATGCGGCTGGATGATCGTGAACGCGATCAGCACCAGCAGAGCGATCAGCAGGAAGCGCGCCAGCCTGTTGTTCCAGAACGCGCGGAACGTGCTCTTCCAGTAGGAATAACTGGAGTAGCCGGTCTTTTCCGCCAGCGTGTCGTCGAATTCCGCGAATTCGAAGCGGTCGGCGGTCAGTTCCTTCGCCTGTTCGGGCGTCAAGTCGTCGGGAAGGGAATCGCGGAGCGCCTGTTCCAGCTGGTCGGCCATGCCTTCGGCGGCTTTTTCCATGACGGCGCCTTTTCTGAATAGCTTACTCATCAGCGGCTCTCCTCCTTTCCGGTCAGACTGATGCGCGGGTCAACGAGCACCATGAGGATGTCTCCGAGGAACAGTCCGATGATACCGACGGAGGCGAAGATCAGCACCAGCGCCTGCACCATCGTGTTGTCCTGGCGCTGGATGACGTCGATCAGCAGGCCGCCCATGCCGGGAACGGAGTAGATCGACTCCACATATAGAGAACCCATGATGGTGAACAGCAGGGAAGACGGGATGGTCTGGACCATGGGGACGAACGCGTTGCGGAACACGTGCTTCATCATGACCGCCTTGTTCGAAACGCCCTTGGCCCGGGCCAGTTTGACGTAGTCCTGGTTCATCTGGTCCACCATGTACCGGCGCATCCACATGCCGTAGTTGGCGATGGAGGGAAGGGCCAGGGAGATGATGGGCAGGATCCATGAGATGGGTTTGCTGTCGTTGTAAAGCATCGGCAGTCCTGTTCCTTTCGTGGCGTACATCTGGATGAACAGGAAGTACACGGCGGACGGCGCAGCCTGCAGGAACACGATAAAGCCTGTGCCCAGTTTATCCGGCCACTTGCCTTTGCTCCTTGCCATGGTCGCGCCCAGGGGGATGCCGACGATGAGGGAGAGAGCCATAGCCATGGCTCCCAGTTTCGCGGAGATCTTGATCTTCGGCTTGATGATCTTGACGATATCCACGTTTTCGCGGTAGATCCAGGATTTGCCCAGGTCTCCGCGCGCCAGATTGCGGTAGAAATTGAACAGCTGTACGGGCACCGGTTTGTCCAGGCCCTTCGCTGCCAGCTTTGCCGCGATGACTTCTTCGCTCAGCTTATCCACGTTCGGCCCCAGATAGCCCTCGATGGGCATCAGGCGCAGCAGACAGAAGATGAGCGTAATGATGATGAAAAGGCTGAGAAGGGCGGCGCCGAAGCGCTTGAGTACGTATTTACCCATCTTTACCTCCTCCTTTACGGTCTTCTTGGAAAGGAGCCCCCTCTTGTTTTGCAAAGAGGGGGCTCCACTGCTTTACAACTTCGTGTTCAGTTCGAAGTGCGGGGGACTATTTCGCCTTGTCAGCCTCCCATGCTGCCTTGGCGGTTTCGTACTCTTCCATGGAGTAGGACTTTTCGAGCAGGTGGATGCCCTTATACTTGGTGGAGCAGATGCCTGCCATGGAGTTCTCGGCTTCGAACAGCGCCAGGTTGGAGGCGATGTAGCCGTTGTTATACTGCTGATAGGGCATCAGCAGCGCTTCTTTCAGGGCGTATTCTTCCGCCTTGGCAAACTTCTCGTAGCGCTTCTCCAGATCGGTCTCGAAACGGCCGGCTTCCACGAGGGAGTTGAAGACGAGCTGTTCGGTGCCTACCAGGTCTTCGTCGTCGATGACGAAGTTCTTAAAGTCTTCTTCCGTGTAGATGTAACCGGTTCTGTATTCTTCGCCCTCGATGTATTCCTGGGAACCGAAGGTCCAGCCATAGCCGAAGGGTTCGACGTAGGTGGCGGGGTCAGCATAGTCCGGGGACCAGCCCTGTTCGTAGAGGCCCCACTTGCCGGGACGGCGGACTTCACCGATGAAGTTCGTGGTCGGGCCGGCGTAGACGGTGATGTCGATGTAGTCGTTGCCGAGCAGTTCTTCGAGCTGCTTTTCGATCAGCTGGAAGGAGTTGTCCATGTTCGGCGTGGACGGGTTGTAGAATACGGGGATCTGGATGGGCAGGGGCACGCCGGCGGCTTCGAGTTCAGCCTTGGCAGCGTCTCTGTATTCCAGAGCCTTCGCTTCGTCGAAGAATCCCTTGGACAGTTCGGGCAGGTTGCCGAACGTGACGTAGTCCTTGCCGTCGACCATCGCGAAGTCGGAGGGAACCATCAGGTTCGCGACGCGGTCCTTCGCATAGTAGGGATCGTAAGCAGACAGGCAGTATTCCTTGTTCAGGCCGTACTGGATGGACTTGCGGAAGTTCTTGTTGTTGACCGCTGCCTTGTAGGCGTTGTTCACGGCCTCGTCTTCGATCTTCGGGTTGAAGTTGAACAGCATGTACATGATGGTGCCCAGGCTCTTGGACTGGTGGACGTACTTGGCGTTGTCGCCGTTCAGCCATTCGTCCAGGATGTTCGTGGTGACGGAGCATTCGTCGATCTCGCCGCGCAGGAACATTTCGGGAGCGATGGAGTCAGCCTGTGCGTTGTACTTGCCGTTGATCTTCGTGATGTAGCACTTGTCGGCATCGAAGTAGTTCGGGTTCTTGACCATGGTGATGCCTTCCTGGGGCAGCCAGCTCTCGCAGAGGTAACCGCCGCAGTACAGGATCTTGTCGTAGTCGGTGCCGAATTCGTTGGTTACGAGCTCTTCCTCGCCGCTGTCGTTGATGGTCGGGGTCGGGTTCTCGATCTCGCAGGAGTCGTAGAACTGCTCGTTGACCGGCAGATAGCAGCCGTAGGTGAGCAGGGTCAGGAAGTACGCGCAGGGGTTCTTCAGATGGAATTCCAGCGTGTAGTCGTCGACTGCGACGACGCCCAGCTGCGTAAAGTCGTCGATGGCGCCGCTGTACAGTTCGGAGCCGTTGACGATGTAAGACGTGAGCATGTCGGGCATGTCGGAGTCGAAGTTGACGTCCGCGACCAGTCTGCAGGCCTTGACGAAGTCGTTGGCCGTGACCGGAGCATACTCTTCGCCGTCAGCGGTGTACCACTTGGCGTCGTCTCTCAGATGGAAGGTCCAGGTGAGTCCGTCTTCGCTCTCTTCCCAGCTGGTGGCCAGGTCGGGGACGATGTTGCCCAGGTTGTCGTATTCGATCAGCGTATCGACGAAGTTGGACAGGATCTTCTGGTTAGAAGTGACAGAGGTGACGAGATAGTTCCAGCTCGTCATTTCCGCGGAATACAGATAGTCATATTCCGTGTCGCTGGAGTAGGCGATGCCGGTATACGGATCGACACCTGCTTCTCCGGATTCGCCGCCGCCCTGGGGCTCGGTTCCGCCGCCGGTGCAGCCGGCAAGCAGGCCGATGACCATGACCACTGAAAGCAGCAGTGCAAGATACTTTTTCATAATTTCCCTCCTTTGAAAATATGAGTATTTATACTGCGATATGCAGCCCTAATACATTTTTCATTATACTACAATTTTATAATGCCAACATAATAGAAAATGGCGTGTTTGTTTTTCCCAACTAAAAAAGGCGGTAAAATTACCGCCTTTTTGCTCTTTGTCGTAAGTTTTACACCGGGTATCATGATTCCGCCGTAGGTTCTGCAGCGTTTTTCGCTTTTATGTCCATTGTATCCAATTTGATATTGCGGATATGTCGGATGATCTCGGGCGGGTCCACTTTCGCCGCTCTCGGATCCAGCAGCCAGGTCCTGGCCTTGTGGGTCGGGGAGACCTCGAAATAGGGCGGGCGGTACAGGAAATCGATCTTGAGCGGATGCGGATTTCTCGGCGCGAACGCGTCGCCCCGGATCTCGTTGAACAGGTTCGGGGGCGTGCCCTTGATCGCGTACAGGTCTTCTCCCTTGATGCCCAGCTGGGGCAGGGAAGACAGCAGCGCCCAGGTGTAGGGATGCCGCGGGTCGTAAAACACCTCTTCGCAGGTGCCCACTTCCACGATGTCGCCGGCATACATAACAGCGATCCTGTCCGCCACGTTCGCGACGACGCCCAGGTCGTGGGTGATGTAGATGGTCGTCAGACCGTATTTTTCTTTCAGGTTGCGGATGAGCTGCAGGATCTGCGCCTGGATCGTGACGTCCAGGGCGGTCGTGGGCTCGTCGCAGATGAGGATCTGCGGGTTGCAGGCCATGGCGATGGCGATGACGACTCTCTGGCGCATGCCGCCGGAGAATTCGTGGGGATACTGCTTCGCGCGGCGCTCGGGTTCGGGGATGCCCACGTCGGAAAGGATCTCGATCGCTTTCTTCGAAGCGGCTTCGCCCTGCAGACCCTGGTGAAGCTTTAAGGCTTCCTCGATCTGCCAGCCTATGGTCTTTAAGGGGTTGAGGGAGGTCATCGGGTCCTGCATGACCATGGCGACCTGCTTGCCCCGGAAACCCTGCCACTGCTCTTCGGTCTTGTACTGCGCCAGGTCCACGGGTCCGCTTTCCAGACCGTAGTACCAGATCTCGCCGGAATCCACCCAGCCGTTCTTGTCGAGCAGGCCGATGAAGTTCTTGGTGAGGACGGATTTGCCGGAACCGGACTCGCCGACGATGGCCAGCGCTTCGCCTTTATACAGGTCCAGGGAGATGCCCCGGATGGCGTTCAGCACCTTGCCGCGGAGGCTGAATTTCACATGCAGGTCTTTGACGGAAAGAATAACGTCTCCATTGTTCAACATGTTCGTGCCTCCTTTCTATACGTGGTTCTTCGGGTCGGCGGCGTCGGAGAACGCGTTGCCCACCAGATAGAAGCAGATGGTGATGATGGACAGGATGATGGCCGGGATGAACAGCTGATAGCGCAGGGTAGGCGCCATCATCATCGTGCGGCCCTTGTTGACCAGATTGCCCAGGGACGGCGTCGCGATGGGAAGGCCGAGGCCGATGTAGGCCAGGAACACTTCCGAACCGATGGCGCCGGGGATGGCCAGCGCCATGCGCAGCATGACGACGGAGACCATCTGCGGCAGCAGGTTTCTCGTGATGACCCGTCTCGTCGGCGTACCCAGGCAGCGGGACGCCAGGTTGAAGTCGCGGTCGCGGATGATCAGCACCTGGTTGCGGATGAACCGCGCCAGGCCGATCCAGCCCGTGATGCTCATGGCGATGATGATCGTCTTGATGCCCGGGCGCATGACGTAGGCTGCCAGCATCAGGATGATGGTGCTGGGAATGTTGTCGATCAGGTTGTACAGCTCCGTGAACAGGAAGTCCAGCTTGCGGACGTAGCCCCACAGCAGGCCTGCCAGGATGCCGACGACGGCTTCGATCGCCGCGACGACCATGCCGATGAACAGCGACGTTCTCGTGCCGCTCCACATACGGCTCCACAGGTCCTGGCCGATATCGTTCGTACCGAACCAGAACAGGCTGTTTGGCTGCTTGTTCTCGATAAAGCCCTTGACGATCCTGACCTCCTCGGGAAGGCCGATGGTGGCCGTCGCGCGGTTCATGCCTTTCTGGCTGCCGTCTTCGGACGTGAGGATCAGCGTGTTCTTCTCCGTGGGGAAGAAACCGTAATACCAGCCGTCTTCGCCTTCGAGCGGCTTGACCTTGATGAATTCCGCGCTGCTCGCGCCCAGCGCGCCCTGGACCTTGACCTGGGGCGTGCCCCAGCCTGCGGGCGCGGACACGTAGACGAGGCTCTTTCCTGCGGGCACGTTGTCGATCAGTTCGCTCTTCGTCTGTTTGACGGAGGAGCAGTAGACCGCGTTCTTGTCGCCGGTGACAGTCAGCCATACGGCGTCGTAGAACGTGCTCTTCGTGTGGTCTTCCGACATGACGGCCAGATGCGGCGCGTCTTTGCTGAGCAGGCAGTAGAACCAGCCTTTGTTGGCCGGGTCAGCGGAAACGGCCAGCTGCGTTTCTTCGCCTTCTTCGTTGTAGGCGAACGCTTCGGGCGTCCCCCAGGAAGAGGGCGTCTGGATGTAGGCGAGGATCTCGTCCGCGGCAGGTTCGACGGCGTAATCGCCCTTCGTGCGCTTCATGCCGTCCACAGTATAGCCGCCGTCGTCTTCGACCTGGAACCAGACCGCTTTAGAATCGTAGTAATTGACCAGGTTCGGGTCGAACTGGTTCGGCAGGTGGGGCTGGATGAATGTGAACAGCACCAGCGCCAGCATGACGATGAGGTTGAAGACCGCCACCTTGTTCTTGAAGAACATGCGGACAGTGGAGCCCCAGTAGGAGTAGTTGGAATACCCGGTGCGCTCCGCTTCGCTCTCGTCGACGATGGCCAGGCCGAACAGGTCTTTGTCCAGACCCGCGATCTGTTCCTCGCTGAGGTTGTCGTCCATCAGGTCGCCGGTGAGGATGCCGTGCTTCTTGAGGAATTCCTCCTGCGCGGATACCAGTTTGCCGGTGATCCTTTCTTTCGGTGAATACTTGCTCATCTGGACCCCTCCTTCTTCGTGAAGCTGATGCGCGGGTCGACGATGGCCATGGCGATGTCGCCAAGCAACAGACCGACGATGCCGACAGCAGCGAACAGGACGACGAGTACGAGCACCATGTTATTGTCCTGGCGCTTGATGACGTCCACGAGGAGTCCGCCCATGCCCGGGATCGAATAGAAGGATTCCGTGTAGATGGAACCCGAGATGGTCATGAGCAGGGACCCAGGAATGAGGTTGACGATGGGCACGACCGCGTTGCGGAACACGTGCCGGAACCAGATCGTGGTGTTCGGCACGCCCTTCGCGCGGGCGAGTTTGATATAGTCCTTGTTCGTCTCGTCCACCATGTACCGGCGCAGCCACATGGCGTAGCTGGAGATGGAGGGGAGGGCAAGGGAAATGGTGGGCAGGATGAGTGTCCGCCAGTCGTTTTCGTTGTAAAGCATGGGGATCTTCAGCCAGGTGGAACCATACAGCTGGATGAAGATAAAGTAGACCGCGTTCGGTACGGCCTGGATAAAGACGATGTAGGCGTTGCCTAAACGGTCCCAGAATCTGCCTTTGTAGCGCGCCATCAGCACGCCGAGCGCAAGGCCGAGCGGCAAGCTGATCGCCATACAGATCAGACCCAGTTTAGCCGAGATCGCGATCTTCGGCGCGATGATCCTGGCGATCGGAGTATTGACCCGGTAACGGTATGAGACACCCAGATCTCCCTTCAGGATTTTTCCGATAAAACGCACCACCTGCAGGTACAGCGGATCTTTCAGGCCCATTTTCGTTAAGCCCAGTTCGATCTGCGCAGGGGACATCTTTTCGTAATTCGTGAAGTAGCCTTCTTCCGGCATGAACCGCAGAAGAGCGAAGACGATGGTGATCAGGATGACCAGCGTTATGAGCGATCGTGCAAGACGTTTGATCGAATACTTCAGCACGTTAAGTCTCCTTCACTTCAGAAAGGAAAGCGGCTCCGCGCCGTGCCTGGCAGCAGAGCCGCTTACAGTTGGTTTGATCAATTGTCCTTCGATATCAGAAGGGGGCAGGTATTAATTGCCGCCGAGCGCTTCCGTCCAGGCTTCGTACTGTTCGTCGTACATATCCTGGGACATGGCTTCCGCGTAGACGTGCTGTCCCTTGTATCTGCTGGAGGACTGGCCCATCATGGCGTACTGGCCTTCGAAGCCGTTCAGCTTCGTAGCCTGGTAGGAACCGCCGGAGATGAAGCCGGGTACCACGATCGCGTGATCGAGGTAGAAGGATTCGGCTGCCGCGAACGCCTCGTAGCGGACGTCGAAGTCGTCGACGCAGGTGCGGGCGTAGTCGCACAGTCTGTAGTATTCGTCGATGAGAGCGTTGGTCTCGTCGGACTTGGTATCCTGGAAGACTCTGTAGTCGTTGGTGTCGTGGCAGAAGAAGTTGTAGGAGTTCTTTCTGTCGAACGGGTCGGCCCAGGTCTCGGGATCCATGAAGTCAGCGCCCCAGTTCAGTTCCTGGATGGCGTAGTTGCCGTTGCGTCTCGTCTCGTTCAGGAAGGAGTTGCCTGCGTATTCGACGACCTCGATCTCAATGAAGTCGGAGCCGAGCAGGCTCTCCAGCTGCTGCTTGAGAACGACGGTGCAGTTGCCCCAGGTCGTGGAGCTCGGGTTGTAGTTGATGGGCATCTTGATGGGGAAGGTGGCGCCGGCTGCTTCGAGTTCGGCTTTTGCCTTCTCCTTGTACTCCAGAGCGAGCGCTTCGTCGAAGCTGTCGCCTTCGGTGTACTTGGCCAGTCCGCCGTAGTTGACGTAGTCCTTACCGTTGTAGGTGGAGAAGCCCTTCGGCGTGACGGTGTTGATCATGTGCATGTGCGGATCGTCGCCGGGATACTTCGCGGTCAGGTACGCTTCTCTGTCGATGGCGTGGAAGATGCACTTGCGGAAGTTCTCGTTGTTGACGGCCTTGATCCAGTTTTCGGGCTCATACTGCTCGTCGAACTTGGGCTCGAAGTTGAAGCCGAAGAAGTAGGAGTAGTCGCCTACGATGCGGCTCGTGCAGACCATGTTGCTCTTTTCGGGGTCGGCCAGCCAGTCGGCTACGATATCGGAACCGATGGAAGCGGAGTCGATCTCGCCTCTGAGGAACAGCTCGGGAGCCAGCGTAGCGGCTTCCTGGTTGTAGGTCTCTTCGATGCGCTCGATGTAGATGTGTTCGGCATCCCAGTTGTTCTCGTTCTTGACGTAGACTCTCTTCTGCTGGGGTTCCGCGACCTGCAGGATGTAGGCGCCGTTGAACCACATGGAGTCGTTGTCCAGACCGTATTCGGTGCCGAGCTGCTCGAGCAGTTCCGCGGGAGCGGGCCAGTAGGTACCGAACTGCAGAACGGTGGGGAAGTAGGGACGCGGGAAGCAGAGATGATACTCCAGCGTCAGGTCGTCCACCGCTACGACGCCCAGTTCTTCGGGGGCGATGGCGGGAACTTCCACATAGCCTTCGTCGGTGATCTCGTAGATGACGCCGGCGTCGTCCACGACGTATTCGTCATCTTCGCCTTCGGAACCTGCGGGGACCGCGACCAGCTTGGCGGCGGTGTATTCCAGCAGTTCGGTGGCGTTCACGAGCCAGCCGTCCATCAGGTAGCTGTTGCCGCAATCGTTGGCGGAGTCGCAGACATAGCGGGCTGCGGCTACGTAGTCGTTCGCGGTGACGGGGGCCATTTCGTTGCCGTCCTTGTCATACCAGTGCTGATCCGGTCTCAGGTGGAACGTCCAGGTGAGGCCGTCTTCGCTTTCTTCCCAGCTTTCGGCTGCGCAGGGAACGATGTTGCCGAACGTGTCGTTCTCTACGAGGGAGTCGATGGTGTTCGCGCCGACTTCCAGTTCGTAGGTGGTGCCGCTGACCAGATAGTTCATCGTGGTCATTTCGCTGGAATACAGCGTGCGGTAGACCTGTTCCGCAGCGTAGGTGCGTCCGTCGGGACCGGTGCCGGCTTCTTCGCCGCCGTCGTCTGCGGGAGCGGGAGCAGGTTCGTTGCCGCTCGTGCAGGCCGCCAGCGAGAAGATCATGGCCAGTGCCAGAAGGACTGCAAGGATTCTCTTCGTGTTCATACTAGATTTTCCTCCAATCTGTTTTTTACACACGTCCGGAGCGAGACCCCGGACAGGTCAATTATACTACATTTGTGAATAAGCAAACATTTTTTCTTTCCAGGGACAGAAAAAACGTGTGGCAGGATACAAACTTGATTTTAGACGGCGGAATCTGTATATTTATTATGTATAAGTATGAGCACGCGGCGGAGGCAGACTATGAGCATCGTCAGACAGAATACAGCATTTGAAACACCTGAAGAGAAGAAGATCTTCTGGCACACCAGCGCGCATATTATGGCGCAGGCGGTCCTGAGACTGTTCCCGGAAGCGAAATTCGCCATCGGGCCCGCGATCGACAGCGGCTTCTATTACGATATCGACCTGGATCACCGGTTCACGGAGAGCGATCTGCGCTCGATCGAGGAGGAGATGCGCCGCATCGTGCGCGAGGATCTGCCCATCACCCGCCGGGAAGTGACCCGCATGGAAGCGCTGGGCGAAGCCGTCGCGAAGAACCAGCCGTACAAGATCGAGATCATCAACAGCCTGCCGCAGGAGAAGCAGCTGTCCTGGTACGATCAGGGCGAATTCTCCGACCTGTGCGAAGGCCCCCATCTCGAACGGACGTCCCAGGTGCGCGCGTTCCGCCTGATGAGCGTGGCCGGCGCGTACTGGCGCGGCAGCGAGAAGAATAAGATGCTGCAGCGCATCTACGGCATCTCGTTCCCCAAGCCCAGCATGCTGGACGAATATCTGCAGAACCTGGTGGAGATCCGCAAGAGAGACCACCGCAAGATCGGCAGGGAGATGGACCTGTTCATGTTCCCGGCCGAAGGCCCCGGCTTCCCGCTGTATCTGCCCAAGGGCATGGTCATCCGCAACGAGCTGATGTCTTATTGGAAGGAACTGCACGCGGCGCGTCATTACAACGAGATCCGCACGCCCATCATCCTGAGCGAGGACCTGTGGCATACGAGCGGCCACTGGGATCACTATAAAGAACACATGTATTTTACGGAGATCGACGGGTCGGACTACGCCATCAAACCCATGAACTGCCCCGGCGCGCTGATCGCCTTCAAGCGGAGGATGTATTCGTACCGCGACATGCCGGTGCGCCTGTCCGAACTGGGTCACGTGCACAGACACGAGCCCTCCGGCACCCTGCACGGCCTGATGCGCGTGCGGGAATTCACCCAGGACGACGCCCACATCTTTACGCTGCCGTCCCAGGTGAAGGACGAACTGAAGGACATCATCAAGCTGATCGACGAGATCTATGCGGTGTTCGGCTTCGAATATAAGGTCGAACTCGCGACGCAGCCGCAGAATTCCATCGGCAGCAGGGAAGAGTGGCAGATGGCCGAGAAAGCCCTGAAGGAAGCCGTGGAAGAGCTGGGTATCGAGTACGATATCGCCCCGGCCGGCGGCGCGTTCTACGGGCCGAAGCTGGACTTCCACCTGAAGGACTGCATCGGGCGCACGTGGCAGTGCGGCACCGTGCAGCTGGATTTCCAGCTGCCGCAGCGCTTCGACCTGACGTATACGGGTTCGGACGGCGACAAGCACCGTCCCGTCATGATCCACCGCACGGTCTTCGGCAGCATCGAACGCTTTATGGGCGTGCTGATCGAGCACTTCGAGGGCAAACTGCCCCTGTGGCTGGCGCCGGTGCAGGTCAAGCTGATCTCCGTTTCCGAAAAGTACAACGAAGCCGCCTGGAAACTGGCGGACGAGATGGAGGCGGCGGGTCTTCGCACAGAGGTGGACGCCCGCAATGAAAAGACCGGATACAAGGTGCGCGAGGCTGTGCTGGCCAGAGATTCCTACATCATCGTCGTCGGCGAAAAGGAAGCGGCGACCGGCGTGCTTTCCGTCCGCTCCGCCAAGGCGGGCGACATGGGCGAGTTCCCGAAGGCGGAATTCATCGGCATGCTGCAGCAGGAGATCGCGAATAAGACGCTGTAAGGGGTTACTCAACAAGAATTAATAAAATTTTTTGTTGCAGCGACCCGAACGGTCGTTGACAAACGGTCAAAAAAACGTCTATAATTTTCACAGAGCAACAGCTCCAACCCTGTTGCCGTTGAATACACACAGCAAAAGCTCCGAAGTTACGGCTTCGGAGTTTTTGCTTTTTGTTTTTCGCTGCGTAAAATACTTGACACCGTACTATGTGAAGTAGTACAGTTAATACATCAAGGGAGGTACGCAGATGATACAGCTGGATCTGAAAAGCCGCAAATCGATCTACGAACAGGTGATCGACGGTTTTAAAGAGCTGATAACCCGCGGCGTCCTTCATGCAGGTGACAAACTGCCTTCCGTCCGCGAACTGTCCCGGACTCTGACCGTCAACCCGAACACCATCCAGAAGGCCTACCGCCAGCTGGAAGCCGACCGGTATATCTACACCGTGTCCGGCCTGGGCTGTTTCGTGTCGGAGAAGCCGGAGGCGCCGGATCTGAGCAAGGCCGCAGCCATTTACGAAGCCATCGAAGACAACGTAAAGCAGCTGCGCTATCTGGGGGTCGCGGACGACGAGATCCGCGCCAGACTCGAGGAGATCGCCTGCAGAAAGGGGGTAGAGGGATGATCAACGTAAGAGGATTATGCAAGAAATTCGACGATTTCGAAGCGCTGAACAATCTGAACGTAAACGTGGAAAAGGGTTCCATCTACGGTCTGATCGGCGTGAACGGAAGCGGCAAGACGACGCTGATCCGCCATCTGACCGGCATACTGAAAGCCGACAGCGGCACTGTGCAGATGGACGGACAGGACGTTTACGACAATATCGAGATCAAACAGAGGCTGGGGTATATCCCCGACGAACTGTTCTTCTTCGGGTCCTACAGCCTGAAGAGCATGAGCGCTTTCTATCAGGGCCTGTATCCGCGGTGGAGCTCCAGCCGCTACGAGGCGATGCTGGACGATTTCGCTCTGCCGGAAAGAGGCAAACTGAGCAAGTTCTCCAAGGGCATGCAGAAGCAGGCGCAGTTCATCCTGACGATGAGCTGCATGCCGGATTTCCTGATCCTGGACGAACCGATCGACGGTCTGGACCCGATCGTGCGCAAAAAGGTCTGGAAATACGTGGTGGACGACGTGGCGGAACGCGGCATGACCGTGCTCGTCAGCTCCCATAACCTGAAAGAAATGGAAGGGATCTGCGATTCCATCGGCATCCTGTCGGGGGGCGAGATGAAGATCGAACGCGATCTGGACGAGCTGAAGTCCGACATCCACAAGGTGCAGGCGGCGTTCCACAGCGCGGAGGACGCGGAAAAGGCCTTCGAGGGCCTGAACGTCGTGCACCGCGAGAAGTCGGGCAGCGTCGAGCATCTGATCATCCGGGGCGCCAGAGAGGACGTGGAGAGAACCGTTTACGCGGCGGATCCCATCATCTTCGACATGCTGCCGCTGTCCCTGGAAGAGGTCTTTATCTTCGAGATGGGAGGTGAGAACGATGACATCAAGAGCATCCTTGCTTAACTTCACTCTCATGAAGGAAAACTTCAAACGGTTCTGGCCCATCATGGCGGGCGGCCTCGCGTTCTGGCTGATCTGCGGCCCGTTCGCGCTGATGATCTCCAAAGGCGCGGGAGGCTACAGCTACGGGGTGATGAAATCCATCCTCACCCATATCAACCCTGCGCCTATCCTGCTGAATATCCTGCTGCCCGCGGCGTTGGCGCTGGCCTGCTTCGGCTATCTGCACAGGACAAATTCTTCGGGCGTCATGCATGCCATGCCGTTCTCCCGCGCCAGCCTGTTCGTGAGCAATTATGTCAGCGGCCTGCTGATGGCGATGCTTCCGGCGGTCGTGATCACCGTCTGCCTGCTGTTTATGCGGGGCGGCGTGGACATCCCGGTGTGGGAAGGCGCGCCCAGGTATTTCACGGGGACGAATATCCTGCGCTTCCTGCTGGAAGAGTTCACGGTGGTCAGCTTCGTGTATTCCGTGGCGGTATTCGCCGCGGTCATCAGCGGTCTGGGCGTCATCCACGCGCTGACGGCGGTCGCGCTGAACTTCATCCTGCCGGTCGTCTATCTGATCCTGATGGGATACATGGAGATCTTCGAATACGGGTTCACCACCGGCACGCTGGTGGAAGAGATCGGCATGCGGATGAACCCTTACCTCCTGATCCTGGACAGCGACGGTTTCTCGGCTAAGCAAGTCGTGATCTACCTGCTGATCTCGCTGGTCATCGCGGTCCTGGCGTACGTGCTGTACAGAGCCAGAAAACTGGAGCGGGCGGGCGAGAGCTACGTGTTCCGTCCGGCCAAATACATCATCGGATTTCTGATGGTGTTCGCGGCCAGCAGCGTGACCGGCCTCATCTTCCACGGCGAACTGGGCGCGGCGGCGTTCATCCCCGGCTTCGTGGTCGGCTACGTCGTCAGCCAGATGATCGTCAACAAGTCCACGAAGATCTTCACGAAGGAATGCCTGATGTCCGGCCTCGTGTACGCGCTCGTGATCGCGGCCTGCATCTGCGTGTTCCGCTTCGACCTCGTCGGCTACCAGAAGAGGGTGCCGGACGCTTCGAGAGTCAAAGAGGTCCAGATCCAGTCCAACGTGTTCGACATGGGCCTCGACGGACTGCCCGATACGGTCACGGACCCGGCGAACATCGAAAAGGTGACGGAATTCCACCGCCTGATCGTCAGCGACCCGGCGAATTACCAGAACCTGTGGAAGGGCAATTATACCAGCATGAACTATTCGTACGATTCCAGGGACTACGAGGATCCGCTGACCCGTCCGGTCAGTTTCAACATCGAATACACGATGAAGAACGGCCTGCCGATGTCGCGCAACTACACGATTCCGGCCATCATGCTGATGAAGGACGAAGGGATGCGCGACGTCTGGAACAGCGCGGAGAACGGCGGCCTGTACGACCTGCTGCTGAACATCGGCGCCGTGAACACGGACTTTACGCTGGAAGGCTACAACCTGACGAACGGTTCCCAGGGCGAATATACGAACTGGGAGAGCTACGAGCAGGACAACATGTCCATGGGAACGTCGCGCCTGGCGGAAAAGGAAGCGCTGCTGAAGGCGATCCGCGAGGACGTACGGACATACGACTACGACCGTCTGTTCGACATCTACGATTATTCTCCGTATATCAACATCCATCTGGATTGCCGCGAATCCTGCGATCCGTCGGCACCGGAGGAATACATCAGCGGGAATGCCTGGAATTACTACGATTACAACGATGCCGGGCAGCCGATCTACAAGCACACCGTGATGGATGTAAACGTAAATAAGTCTTATGTTCACACGATCGAAGCGCTGCGGAACATGGATCTTTCCGACGATCTGATGAAGGCTGTGGAGATCGTACTGAAATAAAAAGCTCAAAAGGGGATTACAGATACGAGAAAAGCGGAGCTGCGGGGGCGGCTCCGCTTTTTCTTTCGATCTCTACGAAGCGTAGGTGGCGTTTGCGCGGGTCATGCTTTACACTGGGACCGTAAGGAGGAAACGGCAATGGACAGATACGTGACCGGGGCTGTGATCCGACAGCTCCGCGAAGATAAGAAAATGACCCAGGAGGAACTGGCGGAAAAGGTCTGCGTCAGCAGCAAGGCCGTCAGCAAGTGGGAAACGGGCAGGGGGCTGCCGGACGTCAGCCTGCTGCAGCCGCTGGCGGAGGCGCTGGGGATCTCTGTGATCGAACTGTTCTCGGGCGACGCCGTACAGAACCGCAACCGGTCCGCGAATATGGCAAAAGCAGTGTTTTACGTCTGCCCGGTCTGCGGCAACGTCCTCTGGTCGACGGGGGAGGCGGTCGTCAGCTGCTGCGGCATCGTTTTGCCGCCGCTGGAGCCGGAAGAGCCGGACGCGGCCCACGCGCTGACCCGGGAGATCGCGGAGGACGAATACTACGTCACCCTGGATCACCCGATGAAAAAGGACCATTACATCTCTTTCCTGGCGGCTGTGTCGGACCAGGGCGTGCAGCTCGTCAAACTGTATCCCGAAGGAAACGCGGAGGCGCGATTCAAGATCAACCGCGTCAGATACCTGTTCGCGTACTGCAACCGTCACGGGCTGTTCCGGGTGAAGATCTGAAAGTATGGTATAATATCTCCAACAGCAGTTAAGGAGAGATACCATGAACATCGCAGTCATCACCGGAGCGTCCTCCGGCATGGGAAGGGAATTCGTCTACGCGATCGACAAAGAATACGAGCTTAGCGAGATCTGGGTCGTCGCCCGCAGAAAAGAACGGCTGGAAGAGCTGCAGGCGCGATGCCGCACGAAGATCCGGCCGCTGGTCTTCGATCTTTCGAACCCTGCCAGCTTCGCGGAATACAAGGCGCTGCTCGAGGCGGAAAAGCCGCAGATCCGGGTACTGGTCAACGCCGCAGGCTACGGCCTGTTCGGCACGTTCGAGGAGATGGGTCTGGAAGAACAGCTGGGCATCGTGGACGTGAACGACAAAGCGCTCACCGCCATGTGCCTGCTCAGCCTGCCCTACATGAGGAAAGGGGACGCCATCGTCAACCTGGGTTCCAATTCCAGCTGGCAGCCTGTGCCTTACCTGAACGTCTACGCGGCCAGCAAGGCTTACGTTTTAAGCTTTTCCCGCGGCCTCGGCAGGGAACTGAAGCCCCGGGGCGTGCACGTGATGTGCGTGTGCCCCGGATGGATCAAGACGGAGTTCATGGACACTGCCGTGCACGATGACACGATCCAATACTACGACCGCTGGTATACGCCTGAGCAGGTGATCGAGCAGGCCATGAAGGACCTGAAGAAGAAAAAGAAGGTCTCGATCCTGGGCGCGCCCGTGCGCCGGCAGGTCCGCCTCGTCAAATTCCTGCCCACGGACGTCGTGCTGGACACCTGGTGCAGGCAGCAGGGAAAAGAATAGGAACCATTCGTTTCGACTCGCACAGCGGCGCTCAAAGGCGCCGCTTTTGTGATATACTGAAAGCAGTAACGAGAGGAGGATGCGGTTATGCAGAATGAAAAACTCGTACCGTTTCTGCAGTCGCTCATTCAGGCCGGCAGCGTATCCGGCGAAGAGGGCGGCGTAGCGGATCTTTTGGAAAAATTCTTTGTCGAAAGGGGCTTCGACGAGGTCAAAGTCGACGAATACGGCAGCATCACAGGATGTATCAAAGGCAAACGGCCCGGTAAAAAAGTCCTGTTCGACGGTCATATGGACACTGTTCCCGTAAACGACCCGTCCAAATGGACCGTGGATCCCTGGGCAGGCGAGATCAGGGACGGCAGGCTGTACGGCCGCGGCACGTCCGATATGAAAGGCGCGCTTTCCGCCATGTGCATGGCGGCGGCGGATTTTGCCGACGAGACCGGAAAGGACTTCGCAGGCGAGATCTATGTGGCGGGCGTCGTGCACGAGGAGTGTTTCGAGGGCGTCGCCAGTTCGAAGATCAGCAAAGCGGTGCAGCCCGATATCGTTGTCATCGGCGAGGCGTCGGACCTGAACCTGAAGATCGGCCAGAGAGGCCGCGCGGAGATCGTCGTGGAGACGTTCGGCAAACCCGCCCATTCCGCGAACCCCGACAAGGGCATCAACGCGGTGTACAAGATGGCGAAGGTGATCGAGGAGATCCGCAAACTCGTTCCGGAAGAGCACCCCGTGCTGGGCAAGGGCATCCTGGAACTGACGGACATCAAGTCCAGCCCGTATCCCGGCGCTTCCGTCGTGCCCGAATACTGCCGCTGCACCTACGACAGGCGGCTGCTGACCGGCGAGACGAAGGAAAGCGTCCTCGCTCCGCTGCAGGCGCTGCTGGATCGGATGATGGCGGAAGATCCCCAGCTGAAAGCGAAGGTCTCCTACGCCGTCGGCGAAGAGGACTGCTACACCGGCGCGAAGATCCGCGGCGAACGCTTTTTCCCGGGCTGGCTGTACGAAAAGGACGACGACTTCGTGCAGGCGGCGTACAAACAGCTGAAGGCCGACGGGTATGACCCCGAGATCACCATCTACAATTTCTGCACCAACGCGTCCCACTATGCGGGCGAGGCGGGCATCCCGACCCTGGGCATGGGTCCCTCCAACGAGAGCCAGGCTCACGTCGTGGACGAATACATCGAGCTGTCGCAGCTGGACGGCGTGTACGGCTGCTATAAATCCATCATGAAAGCATTGCTGAAATAAACCTGAGGGGTGGCGCCTAAAGAGGCTCATCAAGACCGGAGCGAACGCCGTGACTCCCAAGAGTTGCGGTCGCGGATGAGCGTAGGGCGAAGATGAGGATGTGTTAGGCGACAGGACCCCGAAGGTTTATTTAAAACGCTTATTTATTAAGGAGCATTATGAAAGCAAAAGACGTAAAAGTGGACGCCTGGCTGAGGGCGCATCAGCCGGAAGTCATTGACGATCTGAAAAATCTGCTGCGCTACCGCACCGTGGAGGACGAAACGGCCGTACCGGAAGAGGGAAAGCCCTTCGGACCCATCACCTACGACTGCCTGCAGGAAGCGCTTGGCATCGCGAAACGGCTGGGATTCGAAGGCGAGAGCGTGGACGGTTACTGCGGCAGCATCGTCGTTCCCGCGGACGGCCCCCGGAGCGAAAAGCCGGAAACGTTCGGCATCCTGGCGCATCTGGACGTCGTGCCCGAGAGCACGGGCTGGGATTACCCTCCGTACGGGGCGGTCATCGCGGACGGCAAGCTGTACGGCCGCGGCGCCATCGACGACAAGGGTCCGGCGGTCGCGTCCCTCTGGGCACTGAAGGCGGTCAAGGAGTGCGGCTACAAACTGAAGAAGAACGTAAACGTCATCCTCGGCTGCAACGAGGAGACCGGCATGCGCTGCCTGGAATATTTCCTGGCACACCGTCCCGCGCCGGATTTCTCGATCTCTCCCGACGGGGAATTCCCGCTGACGAATTCCGAAAAGAGCAGGGCGGAAGCCGCGTTCGAGCGCCGCTACGATTCGAAGATCTCCCTGCGCGCCGGCACCGTCGTAAACGCGGTCCCGGGCGAAGCGGAAGCCACCGTGCCCCTGCCCATCGAAGCGGTGCAGGAGTTCGCGGAGGCGTTCTCCGAAGACAGCCCCTTCGGCGTCGTCCTGACGGAGGAAGGCGCGCGGACGAAGATCAAGGTGATCGGCACTACAGCCCACGCGTCCATGCCCGAAGACGGCGATAACGCGATGCAGGCCATGCTGCAGCTTCTGGCAGACCTTCCGCTGGCGGAAGAGGACGGCGAAGTCGTCCGGAGCCTGGCGGCGCAGCTCGGCATGAGCCTCTACGGCGAACCCTTCGGTCTGGATCAGGAAGACATGTCCGGCCGGCTGACGTTCAACGCAGGCCTGATGGATTGGGACGAGACCGGCTACACCGTGACGTTCGATCTGCGCGTGCCCATCTCCATGACGGAGGAAGAGGTCCGCGGCAAACTGGAAGCCGGCATGGCGAACGCCGGCGCGAGCCTGACGTCGTTCGAATTCGGCCAGGGCTACTGCATCCCGGACGACACGCCCTTCGTCCAGAAACTCATGGACGTGTTCAACACGCGCACCGGCGAGAACAGGAAGCCGATGCACATCGGCGGCGGCACCTACGCCCGCCACCTGCCCAACGCGGTCAGCTTCGGTCCGGAAGGGTACCTGTGCGAAGCCCACGCCCACGTGGCGAACGAGTTCATCGACCTGGAACAGCTGTACTTCAACTGCTGCATCCTGGCGGACGCGATCATCGCGCTTTGCTGCGAATAAACGCAAAACAAAAGCGGTCTCCTGCGCGGAGACCGCTTTTTTCGTGTCCGTTATTTGTAGATCGTCAGCGCATCCTTCAGGTTCCTGATGTGGATGATGCCGTCCTTGTGCTTGGCTTCTTCGCCGTCGCAGGTCCAGGGCGCGGTCTTCGGCATCTGGAACTTCAGCTCCGACGCGCGGAAATACTCGAACATCTCGTTGCCCTGCACGGTCGTGGACAGGCCGAGGATGATGTTGCTGAAATCGATGGGATCTTTCGGTTCCTTGATGAGCATGACTTCGAACATGCCGTCGTTCAGATCCACTTTTTTGTCGTACAGCGTGATGAGTCCGGCGATGGAGCGGGTGTTCGTGACGCTGCCGAAGATGTAGCGGCCCTTGAAGACCCGTCCGCCGTCCGCTTCCACGGTCGTGTTGTAGGCGCGCAGATTGCGCATGTCCTTTACGCCTTCGTACAGGTAGGCCAGGTGGCCGAATTTGTTCTTCGCGCTCTGGGAGGCGCCGTAGGAGACCTCCGTGAACGCGCCGAACGACGCGATGTAGATGAAATGCTGCTGCCCGTCGTTGAAGTCGCCCATATCCAGCTTCGTCGGGATCTCCTGAATGATGTGTTCCGTCGCTTTCAGGGGGATCGTGGAGATGCTCAGCGTGCGGGCGAAGTCGTTCGTGCTTCCCGCCGGCAGGTAGCCGAAGGGGAGGTCCTTCCCGCTCTCCAGGAGGCCGGACGTGACTTCGTTCAGCGTGCCGTCGCCGCCGGTGCAGACGACGAGGTCGTAGCCTTCGTCCGCTGCCGAAGCAGCCAGTTCCCTGCCGTGACCCTTGTACTGCGTGACGGCGATCGTGACGGTGTAGCCTGCGCTGCAGAACCGCTTGACGACGTTATACATGGACGATCCCGCGTGCTTTTTTCCCGCCACGGGATTGATGATGAACAGTAATTTTTTCATATCGTTTCGCTTCTCCCAACCAGTTGGAATTTTAAGGGTTTCACACTCCCAGTAGTATACTTTGTTATCCTTGCAAATGCAAGGACTTTACTATAAGATTAATGGTGAGTTACTATACCCTTTTTGCGGAGAGGAGATTTGGCATGTTGCTGGAAGAAAAGCGGAAAGAACTTGTTGCGATCGGACAAAGAGCCATCCGGGAAGGCCTTACGACGGGCACGGGCGGCAACTTTTCCGTCTGCGACCGCGAAAGCGGCCTGATGTGCATCACACCGTCCGGCATTCCATACGCGGAGACAAAGCCGGAGCAGATCGTCGTGATGGACGTGCAGACGGGCGCGATCGTGGAAGGCGACGCCATCCCTTCCAGCGAATGCGACATGCACCGCATCTTTTACAAATACAGGACCGACATCGACGCGGTCATCCACACGCATACGACCTACGCGTCCACGTACAGCTGTTTCCGCAGGCCGCTGCCCGCGATCCACTATCTGGCCGCGTTCGGCGGCACCCACGTGAACTGCGCCGAATACGCGACGTACGGCACGGTGGAGCTGGCCCGGAACGCGTTCAAGGCCATGGAAGGGGTCAACGCGGTACTGCTGGCCAACCACGGTCTGCTGACGGGAGCCAAAACGCTCGACCAGGCTTATAACATCACGGAAGAGCTGGAATTCTGCTGCAAAATGGTCTGCACGAGCATGGCCATGGAGGCGAGCGGCAGAAAGCCCGTCGTCCTGCCGCAGGACGAGATGGACCGCATGGTAGAGCGCTTCAAGGGCTATGGAAAAGTGCACGAGAAGCACGAGGAGATCTGAACATGAAGAAAAAAGCGTTCGTCTCCGCGGAGATGGACTACGGGATCGCGAAGGAACTGGAAGACCTGCTCGACATCACGTATGACTGGGGCAACGCGGTGCTCACCGTCGAGGAGATGAAGGAACGCTGCGCGGGCAAAGACGTCATCATCACGAGCTACGACCCGGTCACGAAAGACGTGATCGACGCGGCGCCGGACTGCGGCCTCATCGTCTGCACGCGGGCGAATCCCGTCAACGTGGATACGGCCTACGCGAAAAGCAAAGGCATCAAGGTGAGTTACGCGGTGGAGCGCAATTCCGACACCGCCGCCGAATTCACGATGGGCCTCATCCTGGCGGTGACGCGCCGCATCGCGTTCTCCTACCGGGATCTGTGCGCCGGCAAGTTCGCGGCGGACGACATCGGAGACCACGGCAGCGAATCCGTGAAGCGGGACGTCACCTGGTCCACAGGAGAAGAAAGTCCCTATACGTACTATAAAGGCTTTCAGTTGAAGGGCCACAGCGTGGGCATCGTCGGCGTCGGCAGCATCGGAAGCCGCGTGGCGAAACTGTGCGACGCGTTCGGCATGAAGGTCTATGGGGTCAGCCCCCATAAGACGCAGGCGGACGTAGCGGACTACATCGAACTGGATACGCTGGAAAACATCGCGCCGAAGGTCGATATTCTGACGGTCCACCTGAAGGACAGGCCCGATACGGAGAAGTTGATCGGTGAAAAGATCTTCCGATCGATGAAGCCCACGGCGTACATGATCAACACGGCGAGGGGTTCCGTCGTGGACGAGGACGCGCTGATCGAAGCGCTGCGGCAGGGCGAGATCGCCGGCGCAGCCCTCGACGTTTTCGCGAAAGAGCCCATCGCAAAGAGCCATCCGTTCTTCACGATGCCGGACAAGGTGCTCGTGACCCCGCACATCGGGGGCGCCACCTGGGACGCCATCGCCAACCATACAAGGGAATTTGTCACAGACGTAAAACACTATCTCAACGGCGAAACACTCGAATACGAGTATAAGAAATAGGAGGTTAACATGCAGTACTTTCTTGTAATGGACGCAGGAACGACCAGCATCAAAGCCGGTCTGATCTCTCTGGACGGTAAATTTGCCGATATCCAGAACGAACCCGCGCAGGTGTTGATGCCTTTCTCCGGCGCGTCGGAGATGGACATGAACGACGTGTGGGAAGTCGCGAAGAAGGTCATCCTGAAACTGAGAGCGAACAACGAAGCGATCTGGCCGGAAGTCGTCGCTTTAGGCATCTCCGCCCAGGGCGACGGTCTGTGGGCCATCGACGCCCACGGCAAGCCCGTGCGCAACGCCATGCTGTGGAACGATACGAGAACGGTGTTGGATTACGACGCCATCAACCCCACGGCGCTGGCGCTGAACACCACGTCGCTGTTCCCCGGCGCGAACATCGCGGAGCTGACCTGGCTGAAGAAGAACGAGCCGGAGAACTACGCGAAGATCGCCTGGATCTTCCACTGCAAGGACTGGATCAACTTCAAGCTGACCGGGCAGATCGGCACCGATGCGTCCGACGCCTCCACGTCGCTGATGAACATCTACACGAAGCAGTATGATGAGAGCCTTCTCGATAAACTGGATCTGTCTGAGATGAAGGGCAAGTTTGCCCCCATTTCCGTGTCCGACGACATCATCGGCACGATCTACCCCGACGTGGCCGAAGAACTGGGCTTGCGCGTCGGTACGCCCGTCATCGCGGGCTGCCTGGACGTTCTGGCCATCGCCACGGGCTGCGGCCTGATGAAGGGCGGCCAGAGAGGGTCCATCGTGGGTACGACGCTGGCGAACTACGTGGTCATGGACGAACAGGCCGCGAGAAACTGCATCGCGACCAACGGCTCCATCCTTTGCCATACGAAGAAGGATACCTACATCCGTCTGATGGCCGCCACGGCCGGCGCTTCCGCCATGGACTGGATGAGACGCACCATCCTGGAAGGCGAGGACTACGCCAAGACGGACGAAGAACTGGCGAAGATCCCCATCGGTTCCGACGGCGTGCTGGCGACCCCGTACATCAACGGCGAGCGCGCCCCGTTCAAGCTGAGCTCCGCTTCCGCGGGCTTCTACGGCATCCGGGCGCACCACACGAAATACCATCTGGCCAGAGCCAGCTTCGAGAGCGTCGCCATGGCCATGGCGGACTGCTACGCGAATCTGCCCAAGGGCGACGCGGAACTGTACCTGGCCGGCGGCGCGGCAAAGAGCCCGTTCATCTGCCAGATGCTTTGCGACTGCATGGGCGCGGACACCTACCGCTTCGAAGAGAAGGAACTGGGTCTGATGGGCATTTACCGTCTGATCCTGTCCGCCCTGAAGATCGGCGGAGATCTGAAGTCCGGCACGGACAAGTTCGAACCGGATATGGAGAATCATAAAAAGTATCAGGAACTGTACAAGGAGTACAGCCTGCTGAAGGAAAGCCTGATGCCGTTCTGGAGATCCAGAGCGAAAGTCGAAAGCGCGGAATAAGGAGGCGAAACATGTCACTGCTCATCAGAAACGCGAACATCGCGACCATGGACAGCGAGCAGCCCAGAGCGAAGGCTGCCGTAGTCACCGGAAAATATTTTGCCTACGTCGGCACGGAAGAGGGCGCGAAGGAATATATCGCGGCGCATAACGACGGGACCTGCGAGGAAGTGGACTGCGGCGGCCAGCTGCTGCTTCCCGGCTTCAACGATTCCCACATGCATTTCCTGCACTACGTCAAGACCTGCATCCACGTGGATCTCGTGGGCTGCACGTCCCTGAAGGAAGTGCTGGACCGCATGAAGAAGGCCTGGGAGACGTTCGACACCAAGGACGGCCTGTGGTTCGTCGGCGAAGGCTGGAACCAGGACTACTTCACTGATGAAAAGCGCTTCCCGACCAAGGAAGACCTGGACACCATCACGGCGGACTGGCCCATCATGATCCAGCGCACCTGCGGCCACGTGGGCGTGCTGAATTCCAAGGGCATCGAACTGTTCGACATGAGTCAGGGCGAAGGCCTGAAGTATAAGGAATATGCGGAAGTTGGCCCCGACGGCACGCTGAACGGCGTCATCAAGGAGAACCTGTTCGACTACATGAAGACGACGCTGCCCGCGCCTTCTCTGGAGAAACTGATGGATCTGATGGAAGAGCATCAGTACGACCTGTTCGAGAAGGGCCTCACCTCCGTGCAGTCCGACGAGGGCAACTACGCCCCCGGCGGCGAATATCACAACCTGCAGCACCTGATGCGCGAACGGGCGGAAAAGGGCACGTTCAAGCTGCGCCTGGCCTCCCAGATGCTGTACTTCAACGCCGAGAAACTGAAGTGGGCCTTCTCCGAAGGCTACGATAACACCTTCGGCAACGACACCATGAAGATCTCCTGCACGAAACTGCTGTCCGACGGCTCCCTGGGCGCCAGAACGGCTCTCATGAGAAAGCCCTACGCGGACGACGCTTCCACGACCGGCCTCGGCCTGTGGACCCAGGAGGGTCTGAACGAGATGGTGGAGATCTCCCAGCGCCAGAACGTGCCCGTGGCGGTCCACGCCATCGGCGACGGCGCCATCGAGATGGTCATCAACGCCATCGAAGCGGCGCAGAAGAAATATCCGCATCTGCATCCCCGCCACACTGTCGTCCACAGCCAGGTGACCGACAGGGCCATGCTGCAGCGCATGAAGGATCTGGGCATCTCCGTCATGGTGCAGCCCATCTTCATCGACTACGACATGCACGTCATCTACGACAGAGTGGGCAAAGAGATGGCGGAAAGTTCCTACGTCTGGAAATGGTACAAGGACATGGGCATCCACATGAGCTTCGGCACAGACTGCCCGGTCGAGAGCTTCGAACCGGTCCAGGGCCTGTACTGCGCGGTCACGAGACTGGCGAAGAACGGCGACGGCCCGTACCTGCCCGAGCAGGCGCTGTCCGTGGAGGACGCCATCTACGCCTATACGGCGGAATCCGCCTGGAACACGGGCGACGAGAACATCAAGGGGAAGATCAGGGCCGGCATGCTTGCGGACTTCATCACCATGGACAGAGACCTCTATACGATCGACCCGAAGGATATCCTGAACGCGAAGGTCACCCGCACCTTCGTGGGCGGCGAAAAAGTCTACGAGAGGTAAGCGAGTATGAGTAAAACTGCATTTCTGAACGGTAAAGTTTACGTGGACGCCGGCCATTTCGAGCAGGCGGTGCTGCAGGAGGACGGCATCATCCGGGCTGTCGGTACGAACGGCGAGATCCTGGCCTTGAGTGACTGGGACACCGAAAAGATCGACTGCGGCGGAAAGACCGTCATCCCGGGCCTGAACGACTCCCACATGCACCTGCTGATGATCGGCGAAGTGCTGAACGAGCCTCCCATCGGCGGCTGCAAGTCCGTCGAGGACATGGTGGAGATCTGCAAAAAGTTCGCGGCGGAGAATCCGGACGCGATCCGCTTCGGCATGCACGGCCAGGGCTGGAATCAAGACCTGTTCGAAGAGGGCAAGGTCCGCCTGCCCAACCGGGACGATCTGGACAAGATCTCCACGGAATACCCCATCATGCTGGAACGGGTGTGCGGCCACACCTGCGCGCTGAATTCCAAAGCTCTGGAACTGCTGGGCATCACGGACGACACGCCGGTGGACTTCTACGAAGGCGGCACGATCGAAAGAGACGAGAGCGGCCGGGTCAACGGCTACGTGACGGAGAACGCGGTATACGAAGTGCGCCACGTCGTACCTTCCGCGGATCCCGCGGGCATGCGCAAGGAACTGCTGTCCGCCATGAAATACGCGACGGAACACGGCCTGACGTCCGTGCAGTCCAACGACCTGGGCTTCATGATCCCCAATTCCGACGAGAACTTTAAGGTCTACAAAGATCTGTACGACGCGGGCGAAGCCACGCTGCGCTTCCGCCACCAGGTCTGCTGCCTGCTGGAAAAGGATCTGGACGAGTTCCTGGCAGGGGAATACGCCAGACGGGAGGAATACGACAAGTATAACGGCTGGCTGACCCTCGGACCCCTCAAGATGTTTAAGGACGGCTCCATCGGCGCCCGCACGGCCCTGATGAGAGAACCCTACGTCGACGATCCCAACAATATGGGCATCGATTCCCTGGAGCAGGGACTGATGGAGACGCTGGTGAAGAAGGCGGCAGCCAACGGCCTGCAGAGCGTCACCCACGTCATCGGCGACAGGGCGGTCGAACTCACGAACCAGGCTTACGAGAAGGTGCTCGTGGACGGAAAGAACGTCCTGAGAAACTGCCTCATCCACTGCGAACTTACCGGCAGGGACCTGCTGGAATACATCAGGAAGACGGATTCGCTGATCGCGTACCAGCCCGTGTTCCTGCAGGGCGACCAGTACACGATGGCGACGCGCTTCAAGCCGGAACTCATCAAGACGTCCCTGGCCTGCAAGACCGTCATCGATATGGGCATCCACGCCTCCTACGGCACGGACAGCCCCGTGGAGGACTGCAACCCCTTCGCGAACATCTACTGCGCCGTCAACCGCAAGGACCTGACCGGCAAGCAGGAATACTCCTGGAACCCGCAGGAATGCGTCACCGTGGAGCAGGCGATCGACGCCTACACCGTGGAGAGCGCTTATATGGAATTCGCGGAGGAATACAAGGGGAGGATCAAACCGGGCTTTTACGCGGACCTGGAGATCCTGGACACCGATATCTTCACCTGCGATCCCATGAACATCATCAACATTCTGCCCGAACTCGTCATGGTGGGCGGTAAGATCGTATACAGAAAGTGATCAGGAGGCGATCATCTATGAGAAACAAGGAAAAACTGCAGAAAGCCATCGAACTCAGACATGAGATGCATCAGTATCCGGATCTGTCCAACCAGGAGAGACCGACTTACGAGCGCATCATCAAGTTCCTGAAGGAGAACGCGCCGTCCATCGAGATCGTGGACAAGGGGTACTACGTCTACGCGATCTATCACAGCGAACATCCCGAAAGACCCCGCATCGCGTTCCGCACCGAGGTGGACGCCCTGCCCATCGAGGACCTGATCGACGAACCCTACAAGAGCTGCAAGCCCGGCGTAGGCCACAAGTGCGGCCACGACGGCCACGCTGCCACCATGTGCGCCCTGGCCATGGAACTGGACGAATTCGGCGCGGAGAGAGACGTCTACATGATCTTCCAGCCCGCCGAGGAGACCGGCGACGGCGCCGTCCAGTGCACGGACTTCATCACGGACAACAACATCGCGGAGATCTACGGCATGCACGGCAGCATCGACGAGGATTACGGCGTGGTCCAGACCAAGGCCGGCCTGATGAACTGCGCGTCCGAAGGCATGTGCATCGAATACAAGGGCGTTTCCACCCACGCGTCCCTGCCTGAACTGGGCAAGAACCCGACGCTGGCGCTGGCGAAACTGGCCCTGTACTGCGACGAACTGCAGCATTCCGACGGATATAAGGATCTGATCATGGCGACCGTCTGCTACATGCGCTCCGGCGATCCGGAGGCTTACGGCGTCGCAGCGCACAAGGGCTGCTTCCAGGTGACCCTGCGCGGCGCCATCGAAGCCGAGATGGTCGACCTGGAGAAAAAGGTCGAAGCGAAGGCGAAGGAACTGGCGGAAGAGTACGGCCTGGGCGTCGAGATCTCCTATTCCGACCGCTTCCCTGAGACGGTCAACGATCCGGACTGCGTGGAAAAGATCTTCGAGGCCTGCCGCCGCATCGGCGTGCCCACGGCCGTCCGTCCCAAGGCGGAGAGAGGATCCGAGGACTTCGGCCACTTCGCGAAGCACACGAAGGGGGCCATGTTCTTCTACTGCTACGGCAAGAACAATCCGGACATGCATTCCACGGAATTCAATTTCCACGACAGCATCATCGACCGCTGCATCGATATTTACGACGAACTGATCAAGATGTACTAGGAGGAAATCATGAGCAAAACAGCATTTTTCAACGCGAAAGTTTATGTAGAAAAGGGCGTTTACGCCGAAGCGCTTCTGCAGGAAGACGGCTGGATCAAGATGGTGGGCACCACCGGCGAGATCCTGAGCATGGCCGGCTATGACGCGGAGAAGATCGACTGCGGCGGCAAGACCATCGTGCCCGGCTTTAACGATTCCCACATGCACATCCTGCAGGTCGGCTGCGCCATGCAGCAGCTGGACGTCAGCGGATGCAGAAGCGTAGAAGAGATGATCGAAGCAGGCCGCAAGTATCTCGCGGAGAACCCGGACTGCCAGGGCCTGTTCACCCAGACCTGGAACGACGACCTGTTCGACCCGGATAAGAAGCGCCTGCCCGACAAGCACGACTGCGACGCGATCTCCACCGAGATCCCCGTATTCCTGGGACGCATCTGCGGTCACTCCGCGGCGGTCAACAGCCTTATCCTGGAAAAGATGGGCCTGGATAAGGATCATCATACGGTCGAAGGCGGCGAAGTCGTCCTCGGTCCGGACGGAGAACCCAACGGCTATCTGTTCGAGGCGGCGCAGGCGGAAGCCCGTCTGTGCATTCCCCAGATGACGGTCGAAGACGCCAAGAAATATTATCTGATGGCCATGGAATACGGCGTATCCCACGGCATGACCACCACCCAGTCCAACGACTACACGACGGTCGCTCCCAAGGAGATCGTCAAGCAGGCACTGGAGGAACTGTACGCGGCAGGCGAAGCGCCCATGCGCTACGTCGGACAGTGCGGCTGCGAGAACATGCAGCAGGCGGTCGAGTACGTCAGAGACGACTGGGGCAGAAAAGTTGGTTTGATGGAATACGGCCCCGCCAAGATGTTCAAGGACGGTTCCCTGGGCGCACGCTCCGCCATGATGCGCAACGGCTACGCGGACGATCCGAACGCCAAGGGCGTGGACCGCATCGCGGACGAAGAACAGCTTGCCATGATCAAATTCTTCCAGGACAAGGGCGTCACGGTCGCGACCCACTGCATCGGCGACGGCGCCATCGACGTCACCCAGAAGATGTATGCGGAAGCTGCCGGCACGGAAAACAAGTACCGCCACAACATCATCCATTACCAGATCACGGATATGGATATGGTC
>JAEEGH010006068.1_pt1 | contig 29809 bp, 27 predicted proteins | sample 9134181 | NCBI WGS metagenome assembly JAEEGH01 (sample SAMN16246544, study PRJNA631951) | gut metagenome | biome: gut microbiome; feature: rumen; material: DP-attached | host: Bos | place: Iran: Karaj | collected 2018-10 | reverse complement strand
AATGGACGCAAACCATCGGATAAAGAAAGACAAGCATATATGCAAAACTATCATAATGGTGTGAATGATTATGGGAAACCTGAATCAGAAAGAAAGGGCGTTGTTAAACTTAGCGAAAGCCAGTTGCGAACAATAGTAGCGGAGTCTGTTAAAAAAGTGCTAAATGAAAGAACTCTGAATATGAAAACAATTGGGATTGTCAGTGGGTTTATGGAAATAAAGAAGATGTCCCAATTTCTTATAAAAAAGTACGAAGCCATTGATGATAGTTCTGATGGTATTGAAGCCATATACAATACAGTTCATGATTGTGTGATGCAATTATACCAAGTTACCGAACAATTTGGATATTAAAGATATGATTGTACATTTGCATCATGGGTAAGAAAGTAATAAGGCTTACGGAGTCCGAGTTGAAGGAAATGATATATGAGGCAGTCATTCCCGTCTTGAATGAGATAGATGCTGCCACATATGCCCGTGTACATAGGGCAACCAATCAAGCCAAGTTGGACAACCAGAACGGCAAGTTTATTCACCAAGTGAATCCAAACAAGCAAGAGACGAATGATGACATAATTGCACACGGGATTGACTTGGAGCCAAGAGCCGCCGATTCAATGATAAGCCCATATAAGAACATTCGCTATATGTTCTACTGCAAGAACCTTAGGCAGAACACGGGTATTGTTTTATTTTCCCTTTCAAAACTGTACGAATTGACACATGAGAAGGCAATCCTTAAAGGTGACATCGTGTTCAATAATCAGCAGATGAATGGTAGTATCATCATTTATATGGAAACAGGTACGGTAGTGTATTACCATAACTCATCCAAAAAGAAGTATCCATTGGAGATAGATAATCGGTTCGCAGAACAATGGAACGGGCTGGTAAATGAGTTGCAGAAAGCAGCAAAATTGATATAGATAAAAGCCGTAGGATTGCTCCCACGGCTTCTTTTTTACACCATAGTAATTTCACAACTGCTTGGTGTTCCCTCCATTATTATGATTTAGAAAACTTTTCATTCTAAATATACATTTCTATTCCGAATTGTCAAGTTGATTCACAACAGACAAAGGGATAATTCCGAACAATAATACCCCTGCCCTATTATTTCCCGGTGATATATGCGGTTATTATTCCTGAAGGTTTATCAATACTTAAGCATATCACCTCTATCTTTCTCTTTTTTAACTTAAGAAATTGAATCACATCTTCCTCTGTAGTCACATTCTTTTTATTATACACATATTCGACTTTAATTCTCTCTAGGTCATTGTCTAATTCTTCAACTTCAATAAAATCTGTAATATCCTTGTTCACGTAAAGGAAACCATTTCTTGCCTTTTTTGACCGAAGATAAACATCAGTTTTTCTATGAGTATCATCAACTATTCTCTTGCCTTTAATGTCAGATTGCTTGAGCTTAGAATAGTACACTTCATTAAAGATATCAGGGATTAGATTCTGGGGTAAACCATCACAGTAAATGGTCGTCTTGTAGTTAATTGGCTCATAAATCTGTGCCTTTATGCTGCAACAAAAGGAGATGCAAACCAGGCTTATCCATAGATACTTTTTCATATTGAACGGCTTGATTATCGTTCTTGCAAAGATACTAATTATAGCGATAGTGCAACGCAAAAGGCCGGGACTTGCGTCTCGGCCTTCCTGCTCCTCAAGTAGGACTTGAACCTACGACCCCCTGATTAACAGTCAGGTGCTCTAACCAACTGAGCTATTGAGGAAGGTTTGGGATTGCAAAGGTACAACAAAAACACGTTTCTCCAAATTTTTTTGTCCTTTTTTTGATTATCTTTGTATGAATAATGCAAACCGTACAAAGACTCTGAGCGATGGACATCGACCTGTTTTCCGAAATGATCAAGAATCTGATTCTTGACAATGATGAGGTTACGTTACCTGGTTTGGGTACGTTCGTCTCCGAGTTGATGCCCTCGACCTTTTCAGACAAGGGATATACCATCAATCCGCCGTACCGCCGTCTGTCCTTCCGCCAGCGGGAGAACAATGCGGACACGTCCCTGTATGATTTCTATTCGAAGGTGAACGATCTTGACGGGGATACGTCTTCCCGGATACTGGGGGACTTCATTTCCGGGTTGCGGGAGCAGCTGCTGACCAAGAAACTGGTCGTGCTGCCTGGCTTGGGACGCCTGAGGGCCACGAAGGAGAACACATTCTTCTTCATAGCAGACGAAGATCTGGATATATATCCGTATGGTTGCGGGTTGGGACCGGTCTCCCTGAAGACCCATGAGGAGACCGATGAGGAGGTGTCGGCTGCGGTCGAGGAGCTCCAGAGAATCGTAGAAAGCGCACCGGAGCCGGCCGAAAAGCCAGCACCTGCCGAAACCCCGGCTGAAGCACCAACCGAGGAGCCGGAGGCCGAACCGCAGAAGCCAGCCGAACCGCAGAAGCCGGCCGGAACACCAACCGAGCCGGAGAGGCTGACATACAAGTTCGAGAATAAACCGGTGATTCCCGTCAGCCGCAGAAGCCGCCATAGAAGCAAAAACATCAGGAACATCACTGGCAGCAAGGGCAGCAAGGGTACCGATGGCCGCAACAGGCGGAAAGCCCTGGTCTGGCTCCTCTGTATCCTCGGAGCGGCACTGCTGGCCCTCGGAATATTCATACTCCTGGCCCACATCGCACCTGATTTCATCGACTCGATCCTCTATACGCCGGAGGAACTGAGGATCATCAATTATTGAACAGCCTGACTTGACATGCAAGAAGGATACACTTCAGACAACAGATATTCCCGAGACATTACGGTGCCTTGCTATGCAACCGACGCTTCTTTCCGCCTGAAACCCGCCGCATTCATGGATTTTGCGCAGGAAATGGCCTATCTGGCGGCTGACAAGCTCCATTTCGGCTACGACGACCTGCAGGTCCATCATACGGCGTGGGTGCTTTCCCGGTTCCATTTCAAGTTCCAGAATCCCCCGAGATGGAGGGATGACATCACCATATTTACCTGGCACAAGGGGCAGGAAGGCCTGTTCTTCCTGCGCGACTTCGAGATAAGGGCGAAAGGGGACACCGGCTTCGGGGACAAGTCGAAGGCCCTGGTACTCGGGACTTCTTCATGGATCGTTATGGATGTGGACAGCAGGAGGCTCGTCAGGAGCGAAGAAGTGCTCAGGATGGTCCCGTTCACTACCCATTGCCCCGATGATGCGATAGTTGAACCTTGCCCTAAGGTCGTGATGCCTAAGGGCAGCGAGCCGGAAGTCGTGGGCAGCCATACCGCCGCATATTCGGATATCGACATAATCGGGCACACCAACAACGCCAGATACATCGTCTGGGCGATGGATTGCATTGATTATGAGACTGCCTCCAACTGCAGGGTCAAGGATGTCTGGATCAATTTCAACAAAGAGACCAAGCCCGGCGAGACGGTCGTCCTCACTCGTTACGTGGAGGCAACCGAGACCGGGAAGACATATTACGTGGAAGGCAGGACGGAAGACAAGTCCTGCTTCTGCGCCAGGATTGATTTTTAGAAGATACTGAAATAATGTTTGAACTTATATACCCGGTGGATCCGGCTCCTGTGCTGCCGTTGCCGACCGTTGACAAACCCGGAAGCGAACCTCGCACGGGGACCGAGATGGTGCCTGTGGTGGAGGAATCCGGGCTCGTCATTGGGCAGGCTTCCAGGGAGACGGTTCACGGCGGAAGCATGCTACTCCATCCGGTGGTGCATCTCCATGTCGTCAACCGCGACGGAGAACTGTTTATCCAGAAGCGATCGATGAAGAAGAAGCAGTTCCCGGGCATGTGGGACACAGCTGTCGGCGGCCACGTCGATTACGGCGAGCGCCTCGAGACCGCACTTTTCAGGGAGTCCTTCGAGGAGTTGGATTTCCGTGAATATAATCCCGTGTATCTCAAGTCCTATGTCTGGCAAAGCAAGGTCGAGAAGGAACTGGTGAACGTCTATGCCACCGTCGGCAACTTCGACCTGCACCCTTGCAACGATGAGGTTGCAGAGGGCCGCTACTGGAATATGGATGAGGTGGAGTCGCTCCTTGGCAAGAATGTGTTCACCCCTAACTTCGAGCAGGAGTTCGTCTCCATCAAGGATATGCTGCTCGCTCTCTTGTGATGGAAGGACAGATCGGCAAATTCATCAAGGACCAGCTTTCGGTCTGGCCTCTGGCCGCGGAGAACTACCGCGACCTGAAGAAAGCAGAGGTCAAGACACTCGAGGTAGGAGGACTGGAAGTCAAAGTCCAGCACAACCCCTGCCGGAGGATTTCCTCCGAGGCTGCCCTGGACAAGAAGTCAATCAGCCGGCGTCCATGTTTCCTTTGTCCTGAGAACCGCCCTGCAGAGCAGTACAACATCGAATTCGAGGGCAGGAAAGGGAAGATGTACCGCATCACCCTGAATCCGTTTCCGATTTTCCCGGCCCATCTGGTCATCTCCAGTTTCGACCACACTCCGCAGTCCATCTGGCACCGTTACCAGGACTTGCTGGACTTCGTCAGGACCAATCCGGACCGCATCTGTTTCTACAACGGACCTGACTGCGGAGCTTCCGCCCCGGACCATATGCATTTCCAGTCTTGCCACAGAGGGTGCATGCCGCTGGAGAATAAAGTCGATGCTATCCTGGATGGGGAAGACACTTCATCCCTGCGGTACCTTGCGTCCGTCAAGGAAGCAAGGCTCTACCATCTGGACCTCTATACCACAGGGGTTTTCGTCCTGGAAGCCCGTACGGCCAAATCGATGGCCAAGCTTTTCTACCGCCTACTGGACTGTGCCCCGGTAAAGGAAGGCGACAGTGAACCACGCATCAACCTGCTTGGCTGGTTCAGCGGCGGGCAGTACCGCTCCGTGGTCATATTCAGGGAAAAACACCGTTCGCATCATTATTACTCCACCGGAGATGACCATCTCGCGATGAGTCCCGGGTGCGCCGACATCGCCGGTGTGTATGTAGCCCCCGTTAGGGAAGATTTCGAGAAGCTGGATTCCGGGCTGCTGTCCTCCATGCTGGAGGAAGTCTCCGTCGGGAAAGAAGTCCAGGACGAGATAATCTGGCGTCTCACCCGTAGCCAGTCCAGGCTCGAGGTAGGCATCATGTCCGCGCAGGAGATCACTTTCGAGATCATATCCGACGGCGCCGGTCCGCAGAAGGTCTCGTACCAGGAAGGCAAGATCTGCTACAACGGAGCACTTTACGATGAGCTGACCTTCGAAGCCCAGACCGAGTCCACCATGTTCGCGGAACCGTCTTTCATACTCCATGACGTGACTATCGGTGTGGACTTCCACTGGGAGCGGAAGGTTACCCAGAAATTTGCCGGCACCCTCAAGTTCCTGGTGGACAAGGGCAAAGTCACGGCAGTGAATATCGTCGGGGTGGAAGATTACCTGCTCAGCGTGATATCCTCGGAGATGAAGTCTTCCGCAGGACTGGAGTTCCTGAAGGCGCACGCAGTCATCTCCCGTTCGTGGGTGATGGCTCAGATAGCCCATCGCGGAAAGACTGCCCCGAAGGACATCCCGGGAGCGGATGAATCCATGCTGGACAGCGTCCCGGCAGTGGTTACCCATCTGGAATCCATGTACGGCTCGGGAGAGTCAGTCGGAGGTGGGAGCCAGGATGTGAAGGAATATATCAAATGGTTCGACCATGAGGACCACGTACTCTTCGACGTGTGCGCGGATGACCATTGCCAGAGATACCAGGGTCTCTCGATGGTGGCCGGAGAAACTGTCCGCAAGGCCATCGACCAGACCTGGGGGCAGGTCCTGACCTACGGCGGCGGGATCTGCGACGCACGCTTCTCCAAATGCTGCGGAGGCCGAATGGAATTGTTCAGTACATGCTGGGAGGACAAGGATTATCCTTACCTTCAGGCACTTCCGGATACTCCGTCCGAGGCTGAAGGAGGGGATGTATTCTGCGACACTGCCGACGAGAAGGTACTGTCCCAGGTGCTCAACGACTACGATCTCGAGACCAAGGACTTCTACCGCTGGCACACGGAGTATTCCCGGGCCGAGGTGTCCGAGTTGCTCAGGAGGCGCTCCGGCATCGACTTCGGCACTCTCCGGAACCTGGTACCTGTGGAGACCGGTCCGTCCGGAAGGATCAAGAAACTGCGTATCGAGGGGGATAAAGCCACGGTCGTTGCCGGGAAGGAGTTGATTATCAGGAAGTGGCTGTCCGAATCCCACCTTAAAAGCTCCGCATTCAAGATTACCTGGAAGGGCGACCGCCTTGTCCTCGACGGCTCCGGATGGGGGCACGGGGTAGGCCTCTGCCAGATCGGAGCCGCAGTGATGGCTTCCAAGGGCTATCCATACGATGAGATATTGAAGCACTATTATCCCGGAGCCAAGATTGAAAGGATATGAACAACGCTGGAAGAACACCATGGGCCTGGGTTCCGACCCTCTACCTTATCGAAGGACTGCCGTACGCCATAGTCAACACCGTGGCCCTGGCGGTTTTCAAGGATATGGGGGTGGATAACGGCACCCTCGGCCCTCTCACGACGCTCATCAGTCTCCCGTGGCTGATAAAGCCGCTTTGGAGCCCGTTCATGGACATATTCAGGAGCAAGAGGTGGTGGATACTCCTCACCCAGTTCACGATGTTCATCGCCCTGGGAATCATCGCCTTATTCCTGCCTCACTGCTCGATGAGCGCCCTGATGGCTCTCTTCGTGGTGGTGGCCTTCGCTTCGGCGACCCACGACATCTCTGCAGACGGCTTCTACATGCTTGCGCTCGACCGTCAGAGGCAGTCGTCCTTCGTGGGTATCAGGAATACCTTCTACCGCGGCGGACTCGTACTCGGTCAGGGCCTGCTCGTAATGCTCGGAGGCATCCTCCAGAAGAAGACCGGCAGCGTCCCCGGAGCCTGGTCTACCGTGATACTGATCTCCGCCGCACTGATAGCAGCCGTGGCGGTATATCACCTCTTGGCTTTGCCGAAGGCGAGCGAAGACGTGGACAGGCGCGGGACTCGGAGCGCGTCAGAGATACTGTCCGGATTCGGGGAATCCTTCAAGTCGTTCTTCCTGAAGAAAGGCGTCTGGTGGGCGATAGCGTTCATGCTCTTGTTCCGGCTTCCGGAGGCCTTGTCCCTTAATCTGCTGTATCCTTTCTTCAAGGACGGAGCCGAGGTCGGAGGACTGGCTGCGGGTACCCAGATGTACGGACTTGTGTACGGCACTTTCGGAGTGGTAGCCCTCCTGCTGGGCGGCATCCTGGGCGGCATCTATGCCTCCAAGGTCGGCCTGCGGCGTGCCATGTGGCCGATGGCCCTTTCCCTGGCTCTTCCATGCGCCGTCTATCTTCTGATGGCCATATTCCGTCCCGAGAACGTCTGGTCCATCGGTTCGCTTATCGTCCTGGACCAGTTCGGCTACGGTTTCGGCTTCACTGCATACACCTTGTTCATGATGCAGTTCGTGGACGGCCCTCTCAAGACTTCCCATTATGCGATCTGCACGGCCTTCATGTGGTTGTCTATGAAACTGCCGGCCCTGGTGGCAGGATATCTGCAACAGTGGCTGGGATATGTAGGATTCTTCACGCTGGTGATGGTAAGCTGCGTCGGGACTTTCCTCGCCGCCGAGATTGCCAGGCGTAAAATAGTAACTGAATAGGATGATGAAAAGGACATTGTTGATATCGGCCGCCCTGCAGGTGTTCCTGATAGCTTGCGGACAGCCTTCAGCTCCGCCTCAGACCAAGGCGGAAGAGTGCCCTGGACCGGTGCCGGTACGTCCCGGGATCGAAGTCCTCGTCGAACGGGGCTTCGAAGGACTCATCGGCAGGAACGTAGGCCTGCTTACCAATCCGAGCGGAGTGGACCGCAACCTCAAGTCCACTGTGGACATCCTCGCGGAGGCTCCCGAGGTGAACCTGAAGGCGCTTTTCGCTCCGGAACACGGAGTCAGGGGCGACGTCTATGCCGGAGGCACGGTGTCGGACGCAACCGATCCGGTGACCGGATGTCCGGTGTATTCAGTCTATGGTGCGCACAGGAAACCGACTCCTCAGATGCTCAAGGGGCTGGATGTAGTGGTATATGACATCCAGGATGTGGGTTGCCGCTCATATACTTTCATCAGCACCCTCGGCCTGATGATGCGAGCCTGCGCCGAGCAGGGGATAGAGGTGATGGTCCTGGACCGTCCGAACCCCCTGGGAGGCGAGAAGGTGGAAGGCTGCCTGGTCGAGCCAGGCTTCCATTCCTTCGTCAGCGAGTTCAAGATCCCTTACATCTATGGCCTTACCGTGGGCGAACTGGCGACCCTCCTGAACGAGGAAGGCCTCAATCGGGGCGAGAACGGCAACCTGGCTCCTCTCAAATGCAAGCTGACCGTGGTCCCTATGGACGGCTGGCGCAGGGATATGCTCTATGAAGATACCGGCCTCCCTTGGGTCCTCCCGTCACCGAATATTCCTTTCCCTCAGTCCGCGATAGGATATCCTTCCGCCGGGATTGCCGGGGAATTCCAGAACTACCTGAATATCGGGGTGGGCTACACTCTTCCGTTTTGTGTGTTCGCCGCCGAATGGATCGATGCCGACAAGCTCAAGGAGCGCCTCGACAGTTACGGAATACCGGGCACCGTATTCAGGACCATCCATTACAAGCCGCTGTTCGGGGCAGACAAGGACAAACTGGTGCATGGGGTGCAGTATCATTACACTGATTATTCCGCTGCAACCCTCACCCTCACGCAGTTCTATGTGATGCAGGCCGTGAGCGAATTATATCCTGGGAAAAACCCGTTCAGGATGTCCTCTACGCGTAATAGTATGTTTGATAAAGTTTGTGGTACGGATTATGTAAGGACGAATTTCGAGAGGCGGTTGAAAGTCTCCGACATCATTGATTACTGGTCCAAGGATGCCGAAGGATTCAAGGCGCTCTCTCAGAAGTACCGCTTATATCAATAATAACTAAAACGCTAGAGATATGAAAAACATTTTCAAAATCGCAACTGCTTCGATAGTAGCACTTGCACTGCTGGCTTTCCCGGCAGATATCTATTCCCAGAGCAGGAGCTCTTCCAGGAGTTCCGGTTCGACGAGGTCTTCCTCACCTTCCTATAGCTCATCTTCATCTTCAAGAGGCTCTTCTGCTTCAGCTTCCAGAAGCTCATCCGCTTCTACCAGAAGTTCTTCTGCGGTGAGGTCTTCTTCTCCGTCATACAGCTCTCCTCAGAACAATAACAGGAGCAGCGCTTCTTCTTCAAGGAGCTCTGCCACCCAGTCCAGGAGCAGCTCTTCGACCCAGAGCAGGAGTTCCGCAACCCAGTCGAGAAGCACTGCAAGCCAGTCGAGAAGCTCCGCAAGCCAGAGTTCGGCAAGCCAGAGCAGAAGCTCTGCAAACCAGTCCAGGAGCAGCGCCTCCTCTTCCAGGAGCTCTGCAACCCAGAGCACTGCGAGCCAGTCCAGGAGCAGCGCCTCCTCTTCGAGAAGCTCAGCAACCCAGAGCAGGAGTTCGGCTACCCAGTCCAGGACTTCCGGAGAGAGGGTCGCAAGGCCTATCGGCAATTCTTCCAGGAGTTCCGCTTCCCGCAGTTCCAACAGCGGCAGCGTCCGCGAGCAGAACCAGAGGGTTGGGAACGCCACTAAGAACGGACTTACCTCTTACGATAGCAACATGAGCCGCAGCAGGAGCGGAGCGGATGTGAACAGGGAGACTCGCAACGACTTCATGAGGATCGGAGAGGACAGGAACGTCCACAGGATCCCGCCGAGGGAGCGCGATTTCCTGGCTTATGACCGTCCTTGCCACTTCTGGGGCTTCGAACCTCACTTCTACGGCTACAGGGTCAATTATCTCCCGCCTCACTACAGGAGGCTGCACTACTGGGGAATCGACTACTGCTTCTACAACGGTATCTATTACAGGCCTTACAATGACTGGTGGGTAATCTGCAGACCTCCGTATGGAATCTGCATCGAGGCGGCAATCACCGACCTGGTATTCACCACCGTCCGTTTCGCCTACTATAACAATACCTACAGGATGTACAGGGCAATCGATGCCAACAACAGGATCATCGACGAGCAGAACAGGATAATCGCACAGAACAACGCCACGATAGCGGCTCAGAACAGTGCCCTTGCCCTCAACACAACTCGTGCGAACGATGCCTACACCCTCGCCAACAGGCTTGGACTTGCGCAGAGCTACGCTTATGCCAACCAGCCATATTACTATCAGGACGGAGTCTTCTACATCGTCAACTCCAACGGACAGTACGAGGTGATCGTACCTCCATCCGGAGCCCTGGTGGAAGAACTGCCTGACGACTACGACATCATCACCCTCGACGGGATGGAGTTCTACAAGGTGGACGATACGGTTTACCGTACCACTCTCGTAGGCGGGAAACCTTACCTCGAGGTCCTCGGACAGATGTATGGCGACATGGCCAGGAAATACAATCTTTACTAACCGTTAATCTTTGATGGACGAACTTAAGAAGTTATTCGAGAGTTACACAGGACAGACAGTTACCGATAGCGAAGAGTTGAACTCTTCGGGCAGCAACAGGAGATATTTCCGCCTCAGGGGCGGGAATATCTCCCTTGTTGGTGTAATAGGCTTGAACAAGGACGAAAACAACGCTTTCATCAGCCTGAGCGGCCATTTCCTCAAGAACGGCATCAATGTGCCGAAAGTCCTGGCAGTGAGCGAGGACAGGATGCGTTACATCCAGGAGGACCTCGGCGACGCGACGTTGTATTCACTGGTTTCCCAGGGCCGCGAGAGCGGAGAGTACAGTTCGTATGAGCGGACTCTTCTCTGTCATACGATGGAAATGCTTCCGAAGCTCCAGTTCAAAGGGGCGAGGGGAGTGGACTGGTCTGTCTGCTATCCTGAGGCTGACTTCAACGAGAGGATGATCCTCTTCGACCTGAACTATTTCAAGTATTGTTTCCTGAAGGCTACCGGCCTGGAGTTCAACGAAGTGACCCTCCAGGAGGATTTCGAAAAGCTGAAGGACGACTTGATGCAGGATATGGGCGACACCTTCATGTACAGGGATTTCCAGGCCAGGAACGTGATGATCAAGGACGGCGAGCCGTATTTCATCGACTTCCAGGGCGGACGCCGGGGGCCGATCTACTACGATGTGGCTTCCTTCGCCTGGCAGGCACGGGCCCATTACCCGGAAAAGTTGCGCAAGGAGATGATCCAGGCATATATTTCCGCATTGAAGGGTTATACCGAGGTCGATGAATCTCATTTTTACGAGAGGCTGCGCTTGTTCGTGCTGTTCCGCACTCTCCAGGTGCTCGGAGCGTACGGTTTCAGGGGATATTTCGAGAAGAAGCCTCATTTCCTCGCAAGCGTCCCGTATGCCCTCGCGAACCTCAGGAGGCTGCTTCAGAAGCCTTTTTCGGACTATCCTTACCTGAATCAAGTGCTCACCAACCTTGCGACATTGCCTCGCTTCAACAGCATCGCCGAGGACAAGAGGCTGGAGGTTTCGATATACAGCTTCGCTTACAAGAAGGGTATCCCGGTGGATACTTCGGGCAACGGCGGAGGCTATGTCTTCGACTGCCGTGCGATCAACAATCCGGGCAAGTTCGAGCACTACAGGCAGTTCACCGGCATGGATGATGAGGTGATCAAGTTCCTGGAGGACGACGGTGGTGTCGTCAAGTTCCTTGATAGCGTGTATTCGATGGTGGATAACCACGTCAAGGTATTCATTGAGAGGAAGTTCACCCACCTCCAGGTTTGTTTCGGGTGCACCGGAGGCCAGCATCGTTCGGTCTATTGCGCCGAGCATCTGGCACGCCATCTGGCTGAGAAGTTTGACATCAAGATCACGGTCCTGCACCGGGAGCTTGACATAGAAAAGATATTGTAGATGGAAGCGCTGGTCTTTGCGGCGGGGCTTGGCACCAGGCTCAGGCCTGTTACCGACACCATTCCGAAGGCTCTCGTCCCCGTGGACGGGAAGCCTTTGCTGTACCATGTGGTGTCCAAGCTCAAGGCTGCCGGGATAGACCGGATAGTTATCAACGTCCATCATTTCCCTGATTCCGTGATAGGATACGTGAAGGAGCAGGACAGTTTCGGGGTAGATGTCCGGTTCTCGGACGAGAGGGATTTCCTGCTGGACACCGGAGGAGGCATCCTGCATGCCCGCAAGCTGCTGGAAGGCGGCCCTTTCCTGGTCCATAACGTGGACATAATCTCGGACCTGGACATCGGCTGGTTCATCTCCCGGACCCGTCCCGAGGCCCTTGCAAGCCTTGTGGTGAGCGAGCGGAAGACAAGGCGGTATTTCCTTTTCGATGATGACATGAGGCTCGTAGGATGGACTGACACCGCCACAGGGGAAGTGAGGAGCCCGTATCCGGGCCTGGATCCGGACAAGTGCCGGAAATATGCCTTCGCGGGCATCCACTACATATCCGACAGGATATTCAGTGTCTTCGACGAGGATGGCTGGGAAGGAAGGTTCCCTATCGTGGACTTCTACCTCAAGGAGTGCGCCAGGTATCCTGTGTACGGTGTGGTGCCTCCACACCTCACCCTGATCGATGCCGGGAAGCCGGAAACGCTTGCCCAGGCCGGGGAATTCCTCAGAAACCATTTAAATACCAAAGAATATGGCAAAGAAGTGTAAATTCTGGAACGAATTCAAGGAATTCGCAATGAAGGGCAATGTGATCGACATGGCTGTCGGTATCGTCATCGGCGGAGCCTTCGGGAAGATCGTCACATCCCTTGTCAACGACTTATTGATGCCTTGTATCGGTGCCCTCATCGGAGGATTCGATTTCGCGAACCTCAAGGTTACTCTCTGCAAGGCTGTCATGGAAGGCGAGGAAATAGTCAAGCCTGCCGTCACGATCAACTACGGAACGTTCATCAACGAGATTGTGAACTTCCTGATTATCGCGCTGTGTATCTTCTTGGTTATCAAAGGTATCAACAAGATGCACAAGAAGCAGGAAGAAGCTCCTGCAGCTCCTGCACCTAAGCCGGATGATGTGGTTCTCCTTGAGGAAATCCGTGATCTCCTGAAGAATAAGTCCTGATGAAATCCTTCGGTGAAAGCCCGACTGCTTTCTTGAAATAGGTCCCGAAGAAGGACTGGTTCGCGAAATGAAGAGCGTCACTCACCTCCTGTACGGTGTAGTTGCCGCTCTTCAGCATTTTCTTGGCTGCTCTGATCACATAGTCCCTTATCCAGTCCTTGGCATATTTCCCGGATTCCTTGTAGATGACCTGGGCGAAATATTTCGGTGAGACGCAGAGCCTGTCGGCATACCAGCCTATCCTCCGTTCTTCCATGTAGTGCAGGCTGACTTCGTTGAGGAACCTGCGCATCAGGATGTTTGTCTTGCGCGCCTCGATTTCTTCCATGTCTCCCTTGTCTTTGGCTAGTTTGGAAGATAGGATGCTTCCCATGGTGAGCAATATTCCTTCGACAGCATCTTCCTTGAAGGTATTCTTCGGCGAGAGGATGGTGTGGCGGATGAACAGGAGCAGTTTCTGGAGGACTTCCGCCTCGTCTTCCTCGAACGAAAGCAGCTGGGGATTGGCCATGTAGCCTCTCAGGAGTTTGGTGCTGATATGGTTGCCGATAGCGAAGGAACTGTCCGAAGGGATAGATAACGCGATGGCCTTGAAGTCTTCTCCGAGGGTGATGTTATGGAGTATGGCTCCACCGCTCACGAGGAGTACATCGTTCTTCCTGACTATGAACTTGTGCTTGGAGACCCTGAGCTTGGCGCTGCCGCCGGTGCACAGGATGGTGCATGAGAAACGAAGCTTGGCAGGCAGGGACGGGAGGGAGGCGATGAATGAACGGAGGGTCTCGGGATCCTTTTCGTCAAGGTTCTCGTTGAGGTACAGGGAGTCCCCTAGTTTCATCGTTGCCGGGAACCTGTCCAGGAGCGATATGTCCAATACACCGGCCGGTTTCCTCTCGTCCATTTCAGTTTTTTTGCAATATATCATTTTTTTTGCATTTTAGTGCAAGGAATCCCGGAGCCGGGATTTAGTATAATGAAACTGAAGGAAGATGAAAAGATTTAAATTGTGGAGAATCGGCTGGGGCTTGCTGTTTGCGGCTCTGTTCCTGCCGGTTTCCTGTATGACCTACTCGGAAGACTTCGAAGATACTAACCGGCGCGTTGTCGTCAATGTAAACGGAATGGTGACGGTCAAGACCCTGGAGTCAGGTACGGTGTACTTCCAGCTTGACGAGAAAACCACCCTTCATCCCGTTTCCTGGAGCAACGTTTTCGGGAAAGAAGTTCGAGCGCTGTTGGACTACACCGAGTTGTCCCAGGAGAGCGACTTGTTCACCAAGGAGGTGAAAGTCAATTATATAGATTCAATATGGACAAAGAAGGCAGTCTCCCTGATGTTCCGCAATCAAGACGAAATCCTCGGAGACCAACCAATCGAACTCATAGACGATTGGATGAATGTATGCGAAGATGGTTACATGAATGTCCACTACGCATACCAGTGCGGAGACGACTTGGTGAAGCACGAGCTCAACCTGGGCATACATCCGGACAAGCCTTACGACCTGTATCTGTGGCTTGACAGGAAGAATGACTCGGGAACTTCGTGGAAGGACGACTTGGTTGCGTTCGATATCACCGGGTTCATCCCTTGCGAAGAAGGGGAGGTGGTTTCACTGACTCTCCACTGGAATTCGAACGACGGAGCTAAGACACTGAAATTCAAGTGCAAGCCTCACAGGATTACGAAACTGTAGGGCTCCGTTTCGCATGGGAGTGTTGGCTGAAGATATCGAGAAGAAGATTGTCGAGCGCGCCCGGAATGGAGACAGGTCAGCGATGAAGCAGATCTATGACTGCTACGCCAATTACCTGACCGCAACCTGTTCCAGATACTTGCCTGACAAGGGTGAACTGCGCGATGTCCTGCAGGACAGTTTTGTGAATATATTCAGTTCGCTGGACAAGTTCACGTACCGCGGAGAGGGCTCGCTGAAGGCTTGGATGAGGCAGATCTCGGTCAACGAGGCACTTAAGAAGATTAGGAAACGGAAGTCCCGGAACACGTTGGAATACAAGTGGGACCTGCCGGACCTGGAAAATGAAGAAGAGCCTGATGTCGGGGATATCCCGGCCAAGGTGATCCAGGAAATGATCCAGGAATTGCCTGAAGGCTACAGGACGGTTCTTAACCTATATGCTTTCGAGGAGAAGAGCCACAAGGAGATTTCGGAGTTGTTGGGAATAACTGAAAGCACGTCAGCTTCACAGCTGCACAGGGCCAGGAACCTCCTGGCGAAGAGGATAAACGATTACAAGAAAAAGACGGAAAAGAGATGAAAGACGATTTGTTGAACAGCATCAAGGACAGGTTGGATTCCTACGAGGAATCCGCCCCGGAGGGGCTGTGGAGCGACATCGAGGCTTCCGTCTTTCCGAAAGAGAAACCACGCAAGGCCGCATTCGTGCCTTGGATGTGGCTTTCTGCTGCGGCAGCAGCCGTGGCAGCCGTGCTGATAGTCACGAATACTTTGTCGAATGATCCTAAGGAGGACCGGATCGTCGCCCAGACGGACATAACGCCATCTTCTTCAGTAAATCCTGGGGACGATCCGGCTTCTTCCGAGGAACTTGCCAGCTTGCTGGCGGATGCCGATGTCCGGCCGGTTGAGCCTGCCGCCCCTGGAAGGGTCAGGTCTATGCCTGTGAAGTCAGTGCCTGAGAACCAGGCCAGCCTTGAACCGGAACCAGAAATGGCCGCGGAAGCTGAGCCTGATGTGGTTTTGGAACCAGGGTCTGAAAAGGTCGAGGAAGCAGAGCCGACGGTACCGGTGGAACAGGAGCAAGACCGGCGGGTGGCTACCAACCACGACGGCGAGGATTGGTCGGGATACATGTCCGCCACCGATGACGGTGATACGGGTTTCCTGTCCAGGATTTCCATGAAAGCATCCCTTGCCGGAGCCGCCACTCAGAGCCAGGATGTCAGCAATTACGATCCGGCGATGTTCTACTATGGTTCAGGTGACACCAGGAGTTCCGGATATTCGGACGAGCCGACAAGGGCTTTCGCTCCGATGGACCCTCTCATCTCGGCATCTTCAGTTGAAACCGACACCAGGCATCACCGTCCGGTCAGGATGTCCCTGACCTTCCACATGCCTTTGGGAGGCATATTCGGAGTGGAGACCGGGGCTTCATATACCTTGCTCCGCAGCACCGTCACCACCACCTCGGGATCTACGGTCAACCGTAATATACAGACTCTGAAGTATTTGGGTATTCCGGTCAACCTGACGGCCGACCTGTATGGCAATGATTGGTGCAGGCTGTACCTTTCCGGAGGAGGAATGGCCGAAAAATGCGTATCGGGCGAGATCAAGCCTCTGCTGTGGTCGCTCAATGCGGCTGCCGGCGCCCAGATCAATCTGGGACGCAGTCTGGGAATATATGCCGAGCCAGGGCTCAGCTACCATTTCGACGACGGATCACCTGTCCGGACCATTTACAAGGACCGGCCTCTGGATTTCATGATGACTTTAGGAGCCAGGATGTCATTCAGATAGCAGCACCTTCCGGATGAAAGGTGTCTGGTAGCAATAAGGAATATAAGCCAGTGAAGGAAGCGGATCCGTGATTATCAGGTTCGCTTTCTTTCCTTCCGTGATGGATCCGAGGATGTCGGAGACACCCATGGCATAGGCTGAATTCAGGGTACATGCATTGAACGCCCGCTCCGGAGTCAGCCTCATCTTGATGCACCCCATCGCCATGACGAAGCGCATATCCCCGGAAGGGGAAGAGCCAGGATTGTAGTCCGAGGCGAGGGCGACGCCCAGTCCGGCATCGATGAAATCCTTCGCGCGTCCGTACGGTAGGCCGAGGAAGAAGGATGATCCCGGGAGCATCGTAGGCATAGTGACAGTACCGCGGAGAGCTTCGATCTCAGCCGGAGTCGTCCGTTCCAGATGGTCTGCAGACAGGGCCCCGTGGGCCGCTGCGACCTGCACGCCTCCGGAGACGGCCAGCTCGTTGGCGTGGATCTTCGCCCTGAGTCCATATTCCTGACCTGCGAGGATTATCCTTTCGGTCTGTGCCGGGGTGAAGAATCCCTCGTCGCAGAAGACATCGATGAAATCCGCAAGCTTTCCTTCGCCAACGGCAGGAACCATTTCCTTGCAGACAAGGTCCACATATTTCTCCTGCCTTCCGGAATATGCCCTCCCGACGGCGTGGGCGCCCAGGAACGTGGCTTTGATGGTTGCAGGGGATTCTTCCTTTATGCGGCGTATCACGCGGAGCATCTTCAGCTCGTCTTCGACCGTCAGTCCGTATCCGCTCTTGATTTCGATGGCTCCCGTGCCTTTGGCTATCATCTCATCGACCCTGGCCATCGTCTGGCGGAAGATCTCGTCTTCGCCGGTGGAGTGAAGGAGGTCGGCTGAATTCAGGATCCCACCACCGCGAGCGGCAATCTCCTCATAGCTCAATCCGTGGATCTTGTCGATGAATTCCCGCTCCCGTGTTCCGGCGTAGCAGATATGGGTGTGGGAGTCGCAGAAGGCCGGCATGACCATCCCCCCGCGTGCATCGGTAACTTCGTCGTCCATTCCCGGAACGGGGCAGTCCTTCATCGACCCGAAACCGGCTATCCGGCCATCCCGGACCGTAAGGAACGCGTCTTTCAAGGTGACCAGCTCGTCCATTTCCGAGCCCTGCTTGCGCAGGACTCCCTTAGGCACTATGCCGCAAAGCTCGCCGATGTTGGTGATTATGTTCATCTTATGAACTCGATGGATTTGACTATGAGCGGATGCATGTACTGGTCGTCACTGATGAAAGGCACGACCTTGCGGTATTCATTGAATATTCCTTCGATCTTGTCGGAAGACTTGGCACCGGAGATCTGGTGGCGGAACTCGAGAGCCTGGGCTGCGTTAAGGAGCTCGATGGCAAGTACTTCCTCGCAGTTGTCAATGACCCTCACGAGTTTGGTGGCGGCGTTGGAACCCATGCTGACATGGTCCTCCTGGCCCTGTGATGACGGGATGGAATCCACTGATGCAGGCCAGCACAAGCCCTTGTTCTGGCTGACGATGGAAGCTGCGGTGTACTGCGGAATCATGAAACCGCTGTTGAGGCCCGGGTTGGCAACAAGGAACTTCGGCAGGCCCCTCTGTCCGGAAATCAGCCTGAATATCCTCCTTTCGGAGATATTCGCAAGTTCGGACATTGCTATGGCCAGCGCATCCATAGGAATGGCGATAGGCTCTCCGTGGAAGTTGCCGGCGGAGATGATCATATCCTCATCCGGGAATACGTTCGGATTGTCGGTGGCGGAATTGATTTCGTTCTCTATGACGGATTCGACATAGCGGATGCTGTCCTTCACCGCACCGTGCACCTGTGGGATGCAGCGGAATGAATACGGATCTTGGACGTGCTCCTTGTATCCGTTTATAAGTTCGCTTCCTTCAAGGATATCGATGAACCTGGCGGCCGTGTCGATCTGGCCTTTATGCGGCCTTAGCTGATGGGTGAGAGGCAGGAACGGTTCAATCCTTCCGTCGTATGCTTCGAGGGACATTGCTCCGATCTTGTCGGCCCATTCGGAGAGCCTGTGGCACTGGATGAGGGACCAGATGGCGTGAGCGCTCATGAACTGGGTGCCGTTCAGCAATGCGAGGCCTTCTTTTGACTGCAGGGTGATAGGTTCCCATCCCATTTCATCCCAGACTTCCTTGCTAGGCACGATGCGGCCTTTGTACAGCACTTCTCCAAGTCCTATCAGAGGGAGGCTGAGGTGGGCGAGGGGAGCCAGGTCGCCGGAAGCGCCGAGGGATCCCTGCTGGTATACTACCGGTAATATGTCGTTGTTAAACATATCCAGGAGCCTCTGGACGGTTATCAGCTGCGCGCCGGAGTGGCCGTAAGACAAGGATTGGGCCTTGAGCAGCAGCATGAGGCGTACGATCTCGGGGCGTACAGTCTCGCCCGCTCCGCAGGCGTGGCTGACTACCAGGTTGTACTGCAACTGGGAAAGCTGGTCGGCAGGGATGGTTACGTTGCACAGGGAACCGAATCCGGTGGTAACGCCGTAAACCGGTTTCTCCAAGTCTTCCATCTTGCTGTCCAGGTACCTGCGGCATTTCTCTATGGCTGCCACAGCCTCTTCTCCAAGTTGTAGTTTCTCTTTTTTCTCAAGGATTTCCTTGAGCCGGGAAAGGCTCAGGTGGGCTTTGGATATGATATGTGTCATAATTCTTCGATTGCTTTGTTTACCAATGTGTCATCTGCGAGGTTAGGTAAGGTCACCTTCAGCCCCGGGGTGCGCTCCATCTCCCTGCGTATCGCATTTCCTGCGCCTTCATTGCGGGCCCAGCTGCGTCGGGCTATTCCGTTGTTGACATCCCAGAACAGCATCTGGCGGATATGGCGGTCGGAATCTTCGGATCCGTCAATGACCATTCCGAATCCGCCGTTTATGACTTCACCCCAGCCGACTCCGCCTCCGTTGTGTATCGAGACCCAGGTAGCGCCTCGGAAACCGTCTCCAATCACGTTCTGGATGGCCATGTCGGCAGTGAACTGGGAACCGTCGTAGATGTTCGATGTCTCGCGGAACGGAGAATCGGTTCCGGACACGTCGTGATGGTCTCGTCCGAGTACGATAGGAGCCGTGATCTCACCCTTCCTTATGGCCTCGTTGAATGCCAGGGCTATCTTAGTCCTGCCTTCGCAGTCGGCATACAGGATCCTGGCTTGCGAACCCACGACGAGGTTGTTCCTTCCGGCTTCCTCTATCCAGTGGATATTGTCCTGCATCTGGCCTCGGATCTCTTCCGGAGCTTCGGCGGCCTCTTCAGTGAGGACCTTGACTGCCAGTTCGTCCGATTTCGCAAGGTCTTCAGGCTTCTCGCTCATACATACCCATCGGAAAGGCCCGAAACCGTAGTCGAAGTAAAGAGGACCCATAATGTCCTGGACGTAAGATGGATATCTGAACGAACCGTCCGGTTTCAGGATGTCGGCTCCTGCGCGGGAAGACTCCAGCAGGAAGGCGTTCCCATAGTCGAAGAAATACATTCCATCAGCGGCCAGCCTGTTGATGGCAGCCACGTGCCTACGGAGCGATGCACGGACAGCGTCCTTGAACCTTTCCGGTTCCTCGGCCATCATCACCTTGGATTCTTCCAATGTCAAGCCGACAGGATAGTATCCTCCTGCCCAAGGATTGTGCAAGGAAGTCTGGTCCGAACCCAGATCGACGTGGATACCTTCGTCGGCCAGCCTTTCCCAAAGGTCGACTATGTTGCCTACATATGCCATGGAGACGATTTCCTTGCCTTCGACCGCCTTGCGGATACGAGGTATCAGCTCGTCGAGGCTGTCGTGGAGCTCATCCACCCATCCCTGGTCGTAGCGCTTGCGTGCGGCCAACGGATTGATTTCTGCAACTACGCTTACCACGCCTGCTATGTCGCCGGCCTTTGGCTGGGCGCCTGACATTCCGCCAAGTCCCGCAGTCACGAAGAGCATCCCCTTCATATTCTCTCTCGTTCCAGGCACGTTCTTCTTCCTGAGCTGTTTCCGTGCTGCGTTCATCACCGTGATGGTGGTGCCGTGTACGATACCCTGAGGCCCGATGTACATATAAGAACCCGCTGTCATCTGGCCGTACTGGGATACTCCCATCGCATTGAACCTCTCCCAGTCGTCCTGGCTGGAATAGTTCGGGATGACCATTCCGTTGGTCACAACCACCCTCGGGGCGTCCTTGTGGCTTGGGAAAAGCCCCATCGGCAGACCCGAATACATAGCCAGGGTCTGTTCGTCGGTCATAGTGGCGAGGTACTGCATCGCCAGCCTGTACTGTGCCCAGTTCTGGAAGCACGCACCGTTGCCGCCATAAACTATCAGCTCGTGAGGATGCTGGGCGACTCTCGGATCCAGGTTGTTCTGGATCATAGCCATGATCGCTGCGGCCTGGCGGCTCTTGCAAGGATATTCGTCGATCGGACGGGCATACATTTCATAGGAAGGGCGGAACCTGTACATATAGATCCTGCCAAAGTCCCTGAGTTCCCTGGCGAATTCCGGAGCAAGAACGGCGTGGAATTTCTCCGGGAAATATCTCAATGCGTTCTTCAGGGCGAGGGCCTTCTGCTCTTTGGTCAGGATGTCCTTTCTCTTAGGTGCGTGGTTGATGGTAGTATCGTATGGCTTCGGATCCGGAAGCCTGTCCTGCGGGATGCCCGCAAGTATCTCTTGCTGAAACTTATCCATTGATCTTCGAATTGACGATATCGAGTATTTCCTTTTCTTCGGTGACAGCCTTCGCAGCGATTGCGTCTGCTTCGGCGATCAGTGAAGCGGCCTTCTCCTTGTCCTTCAGTCCAACTGCGTTGATCTTCACGTTCAGCTGCGCACCGAGGACCGCGCTGCGGGCTGCGAGGGCTCCCACACCGGCATCGGAGACGGAATTAGGATTACCATCTGCTGCCATTGCCCGGGCGACTTCGAACACCTTGAATGACGCTTTCATCGTGCGGAGAGGGACCTGGGACGCATAGAGGGTGGCGTCTTCTATTGCCTGCTCCCTTGCCGCCTTTTCCTCATCGGTGCCCTTCGGCAGCGAGAATGCAGCCATAATCCTGTCGAATGCGGCAGTATCCTCATCAATCAGGGATATGAGTTCGGACATAACGGCCTGGCCTTTTTCAGCCCAGTCGGAGAACTCTTTCCAGCGGTCGTCCCAGCCGCGCTTGTGGCTCGAGAGGTTTGCGACCATCGTGGAAAGGGCAGCTCCCAGAGCGCCCATATTGGCAGCTACCGATCCGCCGCCAGGGGCAGGGGATTCGGATGCCGTCTCTTCGGCGAAGCCTTTCACCGTCATCCGCACCAGACGTTCGCGGGCAGCCTTCTCCTCGGGATCTTCCATAAGGTATTCGATGACCTTCTCGTGAGGATCGAACGGCTTCAGGTCGTCCAGGCTCATCGATTTTACGGCTATCTTCATGATTTCCTCGTCGGTGATGCCGAGGGACCTCTGCTGTTTTTCAAGGTAATACTTGCCTGCATCGATCAGGACCTTCTTCGGAACCAGTCCGACGATTTCGGCTCCGGTCACGCGGAGTCCCCTTGCCGCCGCTGCCCTGGTCACCTCGTCGAAGGCGACATGCAGAGGGGTGGCTTCGATGTCGGTGATATTCATCGACACCTGGGCGATGCCATATTCGTCAATATACCATCCGATGGCCTTGCAGCCTTTCAGGGTGCCTTTCTCCCAGATATCCTTGCCGTTCTCGTCCTTGAGGACCTTGCCTGTCAAGGAACCGCCTTCGCGCTTCTTGCGGCCTTTCTCGCGTACGTCGAAGGCCACGGCCATGGCCCTGCGGGTGGATGTGGTGTTGAGGTTGTAGTTTACCGCCACGAGGAAGTTCCTGGCTCCCACGTTGATGGCTCCGCACCTGGCGACTGTCTCGTTGTACTCGTCCGGTCCGAAGTCCGGCCTGCGGGCAGGGTCCGCAATCTTCTCAGGCAGGGCTTCATATTCCCCGGCCCTGCAGACGGCGAGGTTCTTCCGCTCCGGCTTAAATGCGGCTGCCTCATAGCAATAGCAAGGGATGCCGAGGTTTTCATAGATGCGCTTGGCAAGGCCTCTGGCGAGTTCCGCGCATTCCTCGAGGGTGATGCCGGCTACAGGTACGAGAGGCAGAACGTCGCAGGCTCCCGAACGAGGATGTGCTCCGTGATGCTTGCGCATGTCGATGACCTCCATCGAACACTTGACTCCCTGGAAAACTGCCTCCAGGACAGCCTCAGGGCTTCCTACGAAGGTCACCACGGTCCTGTTGGTGGCCTCGCCCGGATCCACGTCAAGGACCTTGACCCGTTCTTCCTTCCCATCAACTGTCACCCTTGCATCTGCAATTGCCTTTACTATCTTGTCGATGACAACCCTGTCACGCCCTTCGCTGAAATTGGGCACACACTCTATGATTTGTTTCATTTTGGTTATTAATTTCGCGTTTCGGCTATAAATTTATTAATAATTTTTGGATATGGTAAATAATCATTAAATAAAACGACATGTACCGTTTCTCCAATCAAGGTCCAAACCTTATTGTTGTGCACTATCCGTCCGCCAGAGACGGTTTCAGCCATCTCGGGGCTGGTATGGAAAGTATTGATTGTCAATTAGATGATTGATCAGATGGTGCCGATTTCGCCACCATCTGATGTGGTAAATATCTAATTATGAGATATTTCCGTACCAGTCTGTGAATGTATCGTCCTGAAAAATGGGTTGCCAACAACCTTCGGCCCCCTGACGGCTATCGCAGTCGCCTCCGCCGGCACCAGCCGCAGCGGTCACTCCACACGGCAAGTTAAGGACATTGTAGGAGAAAAGCAAGCCTTGCCGGCCGTCGGATAGCATCCTATGCCAAGGAGAAAAGAAGACTAAGAGACCAAATAAGGGGCAGTCTCCTTGTTGGACAGAAAAACAGACGTGTCTTTGAACGTCGGAGGTCAAAGATTCTCAAGACATCGTAAAAGAGGTCAACCCAACCGGATTGACCTCTTTTAGACTATTGTTTAATACAAACTATCGTTAATCCTTCCACCAAAGCATTGTCTTTTTTCTTTTTAGGACGAATTGTCTGTTGGCCCATGAAGGATCTATCAGTAATCTTTCATTTTTCTCGAGATAAGTTGACATCCATGGTCGAGTAGAGTCATAAAAGATATAGAAAGTATCACCAATCTGTAAATCAGATGCAACGCGGCGGCCATAATCATTCCCTTTATAACGAACTGTATCAACAAAGTATTCGTAGATAAAATAGGTACTCGTTCTCCCGACTTCTACATCCTTTTGGATGAGTGTGGCCTCAGTAATTACAGCATTCTTATACATGGAATGCTGTAACACTGCTCGAATGACAAAAGTGCAGAGAAAGACGCCGGCAATCACGTATGCTATGACTGTAACAACCTTACTAACAGTACTTTCAGTCCTGCGTTCTGTGGGGAAATAGATTGTGCATATTAACACCCACACGATTGCAAACAAAATCATAAAGAAGGAAAAGGTTTCCATAATCTATTATCTATTATCTATTTCTTGTCTCAGCCCACCTATGATGAATCCCGCTTCACTTCGTTCAGCATGACAATGTTGCTGCCCTACAAGGTTACTGCCCTACAAGGGAACCGAAATAGACATACTTACCTACTTAGGCAGGCTGGGAGACAGATATTCTATCTCGAATCGGTAACTCCACTGGTTGTAGTACAGGTTGCCTCCGTCCCATTCGACTTCACCCCTCTGGAAATCGACCGTGTCGCTGCGAGGGTATTTCTTTTCAGGGGAGAAAGCCCTTCCGAAATCGTTGTTGACGACCAAGCGGTACGGGTCGATTCCACCGAGGTAGTAATAGCCTCCGTACGGGGTTATGCCGAAGCTCTGGTCCACCGGCACCCAGCCGTAGCCCTCGAAATACAGCTCGCACCAGTCGTGGAGGTTCTTGTCCCCGGGGTGCATCATAAGTCCGCTCTGCCATCTGGCCGGTATTCCCTTGTAACGGCACATGGTCATCAACAGAAGGGTCTTCTGTCCGCAGTCGCCGTGCCTGACGGAAAGCACGTATTCGGGGATGTTCTCTATGGTGGAATATTCCCTGGCCGAGGCCCAAGGGATGTTGGCGTCGATCCAGGTGTAGAACGCCTTGGCCTGAAGGAAAGGATTCTCGATTCCTTCCGAGAGGGAGTCTGCCAGGGCCTTGATGTGGTCGGTGAATATGACGTGTTGCTCGCGCTCTGAGGTATATTCCTGGTATTCAGGATTTTCCTTGTTATATGACTTCACTGCCTCGGAATCTATAGGATGCCATTCGCCCGACGAGGTATATTCGAATACCTCATAGAAGGTAATGTCGTGATAGCGGTTGGCCTTGGTCTCCATATATAGGCTGGAATGAGCGCAGGAAGGGTCTGAGAATATGATTTTGTCCTCAGGAAGGGCGGTGCTGTCTATTCCGGCCTCGATGAACTTGATGTCAGTCTGCCGGGCTACGTCCTGCCGGGGATATGGCAGCCAGCAGCGAAGGGTGCTTCCGGCCTTGACCGTATTCACCGGGACAGTCACGCTGAACCGCACCCTCATCCTCTTCGGAAGGGCAATGGATCCTTTGCCGGAGAGTACGTCTTCACGGATCAGCGGGATGACCTTGGCATCTATGGCCCGATGGCCGTCCAGGCCATCACCTTTGCCTTCGATGGAATCTTTCAAGGTCTTCAGCTCCGGGACTATACGGAACAGATTGGGCCCTGCATTCCGGAAATACATCGTCCTGCGACCGATCTCCTTCGACTCCAGTTTTCCGGACTCCGTCCAGGCCTGTATCTGCTCATCGGTGACATCAGGGATGTACCTGCTGATATAGTCCTTGACATCTGCGGCAGTCTTGTCGAAGTCGACAGCATACCTTTGGCTGAGATCCCTTTCCCAGGAATACCTGGGCCTGAGGTGCTTTGGAAGCCAAATGTTCGCGGCAAGCGCGACTGCGACCATTATCCAGAGGATAATCTCGCTCCTTTTCATCTTTGCCATATCCTATAGCTTTTTCAATCCTATTCCCGGACGGTCCGGGAGGGTGATCTTTCCGTCTTTTACGACCATTCCTTCGAAAAGGTCGTTGCTGATGAGCAGGTTGCCGTCAAGGTCGGCGAAATCAGCCACCGGGGACAGCTGTGCAGCGGCGGACACTGCGCAGGACGTCTCGGTCATACATCCCAGCATAACCCTCATCCCTTCGGCGTGGGCGTAGTTGGCCATCTTCCAGGCTTCGCGCATACCGGTGCATTTCATCAGCTTGATGTTGATGCCGTGGTAGGCGCCCTTGATGGAAGGGATATCCTTCAGCCTCTGGATGGCTTCGTCGGCGAATACCGGAAGCGGGCTGCGTTCTGTCAGCCAGGCATTCGCGTCCAGCATCTCCTTGGGCATAGGTTGCTCGACCATCACGATTCCGTGTTCCTTGAGCCAGAAGATCATATCCAGGGCCTTCTCCTTGTCCTTCCAGCCCTGGTTGGCATCTACTGCGATAGGGAGGTCCGTTATCTCCCGGATAGTCTCGATCATTTCCTTGTCGTTGTCCAGTCCGACCTTGACTTTCAGGATGTTGAACTTGTCCGCGCACTCCCTGGTCTTCTCCCGTACCACTTCCGGAGTGTCGATCCCGATGGTGAATGTGGTGTCTGGCGCTTTCTCCGGGCTGAGGCCCCATATCCGGTACCAAGGCTGGCCCATCATCTTTCCAACCAGGTCGTGGAGGGCGATGTCCACCGCGGCCTTCGCTGCGGAGTCTCCCTCGCTGAGGCCGTCCACATATTCCAGGATCTCATCGATCCGGAACGGGTCGCTGAACTGCTCGAGGTTGACTTTCTTCAGGAAGGTCGTCACGCTCTCGACGCTCTGGCCGAGATACGGCGGCATAGAAGCTTCCCCGTAGCCTGTCAGTCCGTCGTATTCGATCCGGACTTGCACGTCCGGCGTGGTTGTCCTGGAATACGATGCCACGGTGAAGGTGTGGCGCAGCTGCAGGGTGTATGGCTCGAAGCTCAGCTTCATCTTTCCGCCGTGGCCTTTACCGGTGCTGACCTTCCCGGTGCAGCCGGATAGCAGCCCTCCGGTCCCTAATATCAGTCCGGCACCGGCCGCCGCTACCCCTGCAGTATTCAGAAATTCCCGTCGTTTCATATCATATCCAAGTATTTATTGTCCTGCCAGTCTGCCGAAATATCCGAGGACGTCTTCCCAGGTCCGGAAGGTGTCGGTGCCGAAGTGGATAAGGGTGCCCATAAAGCCTTCACCTCCGTTCGCTTCAGGGTGGGCGTCTATCAGGTAGTCTCCTAGCAGGAGGTCTTTGTGGTTACAGGAGGTAAGCCTGTTCCAGACCGGGACACCGAGGTTGTCCTCGCACCATCCAGCCGTTTCCTGGAAGCGCCCGGGCTCATTGTACGGCACGCCGGTCACTATCTGGACATCGTAATTCCAGGACAGTTCAGCCACGGCCTTGCCCATTCCGCTTGTATGGTTGATGAGGGTGTCGTCGAGGGATATGAACACCACCGGCCTGGACCTGCCTTCCTGCCTGTCGTCAATCCATCTGATGACCGGAAGGACGGCGTGCAGGATCGCGGAATCGTTCAGGTGATGCTCCCCGTAGAACCTTATCGCCTGTGGATAGTGTGAATTGAAAAGATCGAAGGTGTGGACCAGGTTGTCGTGTATTCCGAACAGGCCGAAGACCTTGTCCCGGTCTTCCTCCGCCCTTTCAAAACAGTGCGAACTCACGTCCCGGAAACCCTCCAGCAGGGCCTTGTTGACCAGGAATGAAGTCTGGCCGTCGGCCCGCGGATTATGGAAGTCTCTCTTGCCGAGGCCGTTGTTCTTCAGGATGGTGTCAGCGAGCTGGAATGCCGGATTGACGAGTATCCTGAATGTCCCGTACAGCATCTCTGCGTACATCCCTCCCATCGAGGTCCCGATGATCACGTCCGGGGATTCCCTGTCGACGGTTTCTTTAAGGAAGGAGATGGCTTCGTGAGGCTCGACTGGAATATCGGGGGCTATGATTTCCGCATCAGGAAGGAGCAGCCTGAGGGTCCTGACGGATCCTGTCTGCCCGCTGGAAGCGAATCCGTGGACATACAGCAGTTTCTTTCCCGCCAAAAGACCTGGTCTTGCGTGCTCATATAATTCCATATTGCAAAAATAACGATTATATTTGTTATCCGTATGAGACATTTCTCCGAATCCGCAGGCTCCCTGGAGATAGACTGCCGCTATCCTGACAAGGTTGTCGGGAGAGTGGTGTATCTGCTTGAGCCGGTAAAGGTTATGCCTGGCCTGGAAGATTTCTGCCAGAGCCGTTCCACGGCCTTGGTGTCGGTTTTCGGAATGGATTGGGACAACGACCTGACTCCCTGGCCGGCCCCGAATGTGAGGAAGAAATGCCCTGATTTCGGGGGAGGAGCGGGACGGTTCCTGGAAGTCTTCGGGAGCGAGGTGGTCCCGCTGGTGGAGGACCGGCTGCTTGGTCTCGGGAACAGGTTCGATCCTTCGGGAAGGAGCTTGGTAGGAATATCCCTTGCCGGGCTTTTCGCTGTTTGGGCGTCTTTCCTTAGCGGCCTGTTCGGGAGTATAGCATCGGTGTCGGGTTCCTTCTGGTATGACGGTTTTACGGAATGGATTGGAAACCAATTAGTTCCACCAGTCGTCCGTCGGGTGTACCTGTCTGTTGGAGAACGGGAGAAGGAATCCCGCAATCCTCTGTTCTCCCGGATCGAAGGATGTACGGCCGAGGTACGGAAGTTGCTGGAATCAAGGGGCCTGGAAGTGGCTTTCGAGCTCAATCCGGGCAACCACATAGCCGACGGGGTGCCGCGTCTGAGGAAGGCTCTGGACTGGCTTCTGGCATAAATTTGAATTAATAAAAACTAATAGCTAAGGAATATGGAAGAGTTGAAAAGAATCGTAGAATGCTTTGCAATCGAGGGCGACATCAAAGAGATCGCCCCTCTTGGGAATGGACTCATCAATGACACATACAAGGTAACTACTGCCGCGGATGCTCCGGACTATGTCCTGCAGAGGATCAACAATGCTGTATTCCAGGATGTGGACCTGCTCCAGGGCAACATCGCCGCCGTCACAGGACATATCCGCCGGAAACTCGCAGCACAGGGGGTGGACGACCTCGACCGCAAAGTGCTGCGCTTCGTTCCTCTCAAGGAAGACGGAGGAAAGACTTACCTTGAGTCGGACGGCAAGTTCTGGAGGGTTTCCGTATTCATTCCCGATGCTTTGACATTCGAGGCCGTCACCCCGTATTATTCCGGATATGCAGGAGAATCTTTCGGCAATTTCGAGGCGATGCTCAGCGACCTGCCTGAGCAGCTTGGGGAGACCATTCCTGATTTCCACAATATGGAACTTCGTCTGCGTCAGCTGGAACAGGCTGAGAAAGAGGATCTTGCGGGAAGGCTTGCGAAAGATGCCGAAGTCCATGGAGGCGAACTTCACTCCATCCTGGAGGAAATCCATAAGCATGGCTACGAGATGTGCAAGGCTGAGCGGATGTACCGTGAGGGCTTGCTTCCGAAGAGGATCTGCCATTGCGACACCAAGGTCAACAACATGCTTTTCGATCCGGACGGCAGCGTGCTTTGCGTAATCGACCTGGACACCGTGATGCCGGCATTCGTGTTCTCCGATTTCGGTGATTTCCTGCGCACTGCGGCCAATCCTGTTCCGGAAGATTCTCCGGAGCTGGATAAGGTGGATTTCGACATGGAGATATTCAAGGCATTCTCAAAGGGCTACATCAAGGGGACGAAGTCTTTCCTCACTCCGGTGGAGAAGGAGAACCTTCCTTATGCGGCCTGCCTTTTCCCGTTCATGCAGGCGGTGAGGTTCTTCGCCGACTACATCAATGGTGATACATATTACAAGATCAAGTATCCGGAGCACAATCTGGTGCGTACGCGCAACCAGATGGCGCTGTTCCGTTCTGCGACGTCGAAGGTTCCTCAGATGCACGTCTGGCTCGAGAGCCTCTAGCTCCCGTCATCCCCTGCAGGGCACGGCGGAGCGCCCGACTACCGTCAACGGCTGTAACGTTAGGGCGCATTTACCCGTACAGGGCTGCGAAGCAGCAAGCGCCCGGTGTTGCAGCCGCTGACGGCAGTATCTGCTGACGTT
>JAEEGH010006067.1_pt1 | contig 29812 bp, 21 predicted proteins | sample 9134181 | NCBI WGS metagenome assembly JAEEGH01 (sample SAMN16246544, study PRJNA631951) | gut metagenome | biome: gut microbiome; feature: rumen; material: DP-attached | host: Bos | place: Iran: Karaj | collected 2018-10 | reverse complement strand
TAGCGTCTCTTGACGGTAGTGTGAACGTATTTCATTGCCATCAAAAGACATATCAACAAATTTAAAGCCGACAGGTTCTCCCCAATCAGCCATTCCTTCGACCCAGTTCATCTTTGCCGGATCATCGTTCAAGACAAGAGATTTTATCGTTCCATTATGTTCGTTAAAATCAATTGTAAAGATGTTGTTTTTCATATTAAAATATCCAATTCACTATCGCTCAAACATCATCCGTACAATGCTATGCGGCGGCAAATCAAACGGTTGGATGTCTGAAACATCGAATGGCTGGTCACGCACAACATCAGGCATGTCAAAGGAATTACACGAATGAATGTCATCAGCAGTGATGATATCTGATTTCACCAGTTTCCATTCACCAGTTGGCAGTTCCAATGCAATGGATTTGGTATCATGGAGATGTTTGTTCACCAAACTTATTGTCAAGCATCGACCATCCTCCGAGATACTTGCAATGGCATCCAGATCATCATCGATATTATCCGGAAGCACTGACGCAAGCTGTTGCCCCAAATGATCTTTCAACAGTTTCATGGCATAGAACGTCGGTGTCCTGTAGCATTTTTCTCCGCTTGTTTCAAAGAGACTTTGCAGGAGATTGCAAAGTTGCGTTTCCATCGCAAATTCCACAATATCGCAATTACGGTAGAAGATATGCAGAGCTAAAGCGGCGAATATAGCATCGCGAAGTGTCTGACGTTGGTTCTGGTTGTTTGCAAAAGTCGCTTCCGGATGCCAAGTGCCCCATTCATCAAAGCATATTTTTGTCTTGGCGTTCGGGCCAGCATGTTCTCGAATGGTCATACGATGAAGGTCGATGTCATACTGGTATCGTCCAAGCAGATTCAACAGGGAATAATAGCCGTCTTCATCAAAATCAACGGCGTCACCGCACAACTTGCCGCCCTGCTTGGCACCGCCAAGATAGTGGTGGACGGACAGCGCATCTGGCGGTAATGCACGCTGGCTACGGGTGATGTGATCCAACGCCTTTCCAGTCCATCCAGGCAATCCATGACGCATGGAAAGGCCTAGTCCGATGAAATATAAGTGCTTTCTGTCTTCACGTAGCACCGTCTGGTATTTGAGATAGGTCTGGGCGTATGCCACAGGATTGTTGTAATCAATATGCCAGACATTTTCATCAGTATTCCCTATCCCCCAATATTTTACGTTATATGGTTCTGGATGGCCGTTTTCAGCCCGCATGGCACCATATTTTGTCTCTTTTGGCGCATTGACATACTCATACCAGTCCAGAAACTCTTCTGGCGAGCCAGTGGCTGTGTTGACGGTCAGAACAGGATCCGCTCCTGTGAGCTCACAAAAATGGAGGAATTCATCCGTTCCGAAATCATGTCGCCACACGGGATTAGCTGGATCGGCGATGGGATGAAGCCTTGGCAGACGATCCTTGCCGATTCCGTTTTTCCAGTGGTAATGATCTGCACAGCAACCACCTGGCCATCGCATGGCGCCGATTCCCAGTTCCCTGCAACCATCAACAACATCTTTGCGCAAACCGTCGATGTTCGGAATGGAACTCTCCCTGCCAACCCAGATGCCATCATAAATGACATGTCCGAAATACTCGAAAAACACAGAATGGATATGCCTTGAAATGACATTGTTTCCCTTCTTTGTAGCAACTATTTTGATTTTCATCATACAATCCGCACTCCAAGGCAATATGTTTTTCATAAAATGGACATACTCACGACATCAAGCCTTATAAGATAATCCATCACAAGAAAATTTCACACAATACCCCCAAAAGGCACCAAAGACATTGAACCAAGATGGAATAACATCTTTACATTTGAAGATGGACACATTATAGTAACCCATCTTATAAAACAACAGTTCAATTGTCATACACACCACAAGAGGAAACGATATGGGAAAAATCATCGCAATCAATGGAAGTCCACGTAAAGGATGGAATACGGACACGCTGCTGAAGAAGGCGCTGGAAGGCGCGGCATCGGGCGGCGCGGAAACGGAAATGGTATATCTTTATGATCTAAAATTCCGCGGTTGCGTCAGTTGCATGGCCTGCAAACTTCGGAAGGAGCCACGCCCATGCCGTTGCATCCAGCGTGACGATCTGACAGCTGTTCTGGATCGCCTTCACGAAGCGGATGCCGTCATCATGGGCAGCCCCATCTACTTCAGCGAAATCACAGGCGAATTGCGCTCCTTCCTCGAACGCTTTCTGTTCCAATATTTGAACTACGATGACTACAGCAAACCATTGAGCTCCCACAAGAAAACAGCGATGGTCTATACGATGAACTGTCCAGAAGCATGGTTCCCGCAGGTTGGATACAATGAACTGTTCCAACGCTACGAGAATATGCTCAAACGCTTTTTCGGCCACTGCGAAACGCTCTACGCAACGGAAACGCTTCAAGTAAAGGACTACAGCCGTTATCATATCGCGAGCATGGACGGTGACGCACGTAAAGTCCGTCACGAAACCGTCTTCCCACAAGACTGTCAGAAGGCATTCGAACTCGGCGTAAGACTGGCCTCCAAGCAATAAGAGGTAGCGACGGCGTCTCGCCGTCGGATGTAACGACGGCGTCCACGCCGTCGATAACACAACACACAATTTTCTCCCAAAATCACAACACAATCAACCATTATGAACACTGACACCCCAAAGCAATTGAAAAATCATATTCTGGTAATCCTTCTTCTTGGAACCGTTTTTCTGACCGGTTGCGTCAGCCCGCTTTCCCAATGGAACGACTCCGCGCCAGCGAAAAAAGCGCTGGTCGAATATGTTAGAATCATCACCAAGAAAAATTCGCCCAACTACATTCCTGCGGAAAACCGAATCGCCGTGTTTGATTTGGACGGCACGCTCCTACTGGAGACGGATCCAACCTATTTTGATTGGTCGCTCTTTGAACATCGTGTTCTGGAAGACCCAAGCTACAAGGCGACGGATGAACAGCTCGCCGCCGCCCAAGCATCCCGCAACGGCACTTTTCCCAAGCTGGATAGCGCCCGCGAACGCATGGTCTCGGAAGCTTACAAGGGGTTGACACTGAAAGAGTTCGATGCTTTTGTCCGTAAATTCATGGAGGAACCACAGCCAGGCTTTATCGGCATGAAAAGAGGCGACGCATTCTACAAACCGATGGTGGAAGTCGTCGATTATCTCGTCAAACATGACTTTATCGTGTATGTGATCAGCGGTACGGACAGGCTTACCGTCCGTCCATTGGCGGACAAACTGCATTTGCCGCCACGACAGATCATCGGTTCGGACAGCACCATCGTCGCCAGCGGCCAAGGCGAAAAGGATGGACTGGACTACACATTCGGCAAGGATGACACCTTGTTATTGGGCGGCAAGAATCTGGTCAAGAACCTCCAAATGAACAAAGTAACCATCATCGCAAGGGAAATCGGTGTCCAGCCCGTGTTGGCCTTCGGCAACAGCCTGACCGATGCAAGTATGCTGAACTATGCCATCCATGGAAACAAATACAAGGCACTCGGCTTCATGCTGTTATGTGATGATCTTGAACGTGAATACGGCAATGCCACCAAAGCTGAAAAGATGCGCAACGACTGCGCCCAAAACGGTTGGATTCCCGTCTCCATGCGCGACGACTGGAAGACGATCTACGGTGAAAACGTCATGAAAAAACAAGACTGAAACTTTGTGCATTTTTTCCTGAAGAGACTCTTATTTAGCTTTTTCGGGAGAACCAATTCGGCTATAACAAAGGCCGAAAAACTTGGAGAAAACCAAGATGGTGCAAACCATGAATATAGGAACGACAATCATGATGTCGTTGACGGCATCCTCCGCATCAGCAAAAGCCACCGAAGCAACCATGCCGAAGGTAAAAGTCGGTCTATTTCTGGACAAAGGCTGTTTTGGCAACGGCACGTTGATGTGGGCCAGGCTGTTGGCGAATTCGCCGCAACTGGAATTGACGCTACTAGATGGACAGGACGTCCGTTACGGTAAATTGTCGGATTTACAGTTGTTGGTATGTCCAGGCGGCGGTGGCTCCAGACAGATCGATTCCATGGGCCCTATCGGTTTTGAACGCGTGAAAAAGTTTGTCGATGACGGCGGCGGCTATCTTGGCGTTTGCGCAGGCAGCTACAACGCAATGAACCGCCCGAATCGGTTCGCGTTTCTGCCCTATGACTACGTTGATGACGCCAACGGAAGACTGGCGGATTTGCTGGTGGAAGTCACAGATGCAGGCTCCAAGCTGTTGGGACTCAAGGCCGGACGTCGTATCGTCTGCTACGATGGCGGCAATGTCATGCGTCCGACGGAACCGACTGGTAAAGGCGACAGCCAGATTCTCATCACGTTCAAAAGTTGCGTCAGCGAACACGGCAGAGCGCCCTACAATTTCATGGACACGCCCGCCGTCGTTTTTGGGCAATACGGAAAAGGAAAAGTCGTGGCGTGCAGTTTCCATCCAGAACTGTATGAATCAACCCACTGCATTGCAATGGGATGCATTCATGCCTTGACAGGCATCCAGCCTGTTGTGCAATATCCGAAAAAAGACATCCGTCCTTTACGTGTAGGTTTTCTTTCAGACGCTTGCGTCGGCCCGCAACCTGCCCGTGAAATGTTAGAATTAGACAAGAAATCCAACCTTGACATTGAAATCTTCTCCACTCATGAAATCAATATCGGTCGGCTACGCCATTACGATATGGTCGTGATGCCTGACGGCAATGAGTCATCCTATAAAGACATGATGGACAGGGAGTTCAACAAGAATCAGTTCTATGATTTTCTAGATCGTGGCGGCCGCATCGTCGCCGCCAACAGCGTCGGGAAATACCTGCCTCAGCACGACAATATACAGATTCTGTCAGCAGACGAGCCGCTTACGAGTGTTTTATAAATCGTTTCGTTTTATGTGGAATAGACATACATGAAACATGTTCTTAAAAAAAATCTTCTTCTGGAACACATCGGCTCAAGGAGCGTTCTTCGCGCTGACATTTTTCATCGTCGGCAGTTCCCTGTGGTTCACGTTCTTCCAAATGCTATGGTTGTCCAACTGCGGACTTGTCCAATTCACCCCCATGACCGATCGATGCGAGCCCGAAGTGCAGGTATGGGCAATTGTCCAACTAATGATCGTCCTCTATTCATTGGTTGTTTTCTTGCGTGCAACATGGCTGTTTGTACAAAACTGTCACAAAAACCACCATTACAGACCATTGTACGTTGCATTTCCTGCAATGCTCGTCTGGCTGTGCGGCTTTCTCTTCTGTCTTCTCCCGCTAAGCTATTTGTACAAGAATTTTATTTTGTACGAGGAAACGAAAAATTTGCTATCCGGCCTGCCGCCTGATCGCTTGGGGATCGCCTATCTTGCCGCCGTGCTGTGCATGGTTGCGGCTGGTTTCTTCGTGGTTCAGTCCATGGCGCATGCCGAAGGCGTTTCCTTGCGCAAAACTCCCTGTAAAGCAGGACTTGCCCTCTGGGCGGTGTTTGGAATTGCCTATCTTCTGCTTTTGGGAATGGCGATGATGCAAAACAGGCAAGTTGCGGTAACCCGTTCTCGTGTCGAGGCGCGCTTCGGCCGTCCATTGTCCGTTGACGGCTTGCGGGAGTTCTTTGGGAAACAGGGCAAAGTCGATGCCGATTTCTGGAAACGGTTGCGCGAATGTCAGGACAAATTGCCGTCGGAACTGTCCGTTGGTGGCGAAAAAATGGAAGATTGGGATGGACAGCTGCCCGATGAGTTGACGCCTGAATGGCAGTCCGCGTTTGACGACTATTGCAAGAGCAACCATGAGCCTCTTTTTGAAATGGAAAAATGCTTTGATTCCGTTCCGCCATTACCACGATACGAATTTGAACCAGGCAAAGTGAATGATCTCATGCTTGAAGCGTCGAATCCAAGCCGGAAATTTGCGAAATGGGAATTGAGCCGCCTGCGTGTCTTTCTAAAGAAACAGGACAGGCAGAACGCCATGCTCGCCTACCAGCGTCTCGCCAATTGTACGGAACCACTGCAGCACGAGCCGTTTTTGATCGGCAGTCTCGTCTGGCTGGCAAGCGAAAGTATTCGTCTGGACGCCATGGAACGGTTGCTTGAATCCCGTCTGCTGTCGGATGACGACTTGCGCCGTCTTGCCGCAGATATGGTGGCTTTGGAAGAACGCGTCCCCGTGATTCACCAACAGGCCATGTATTCTGAGGCGATATTCAATCTGGATGTCATTTGGGGAGTGGCGATGGGCAAAGCCTCCACCATAGCCTATGCGCAACTCCGCTGGTTCTATCCGCAACTGTGGCTGCAGGCCGCGCTCGACAAAAAGTACATTCTGAAAATGTATCTAGCGGAAGATTTTTCCACCATGACTCCCACTCAAAATACAGCCTATATCTTAAGCGGAGCTCTTACTTCTGCATTAAAGAAATCAGGCAACAGGTTCCACAGACTGACAGCCCGCACCAGATGCATGCACGCTTTGCTGATGGCGGAATCATACCGCCGTGAACATGGTGATTTTCCCGCCGAACTGTCGGATATGCCAACCGATCCGTTTACAGACAAGGCATTGCTTTACAAATATGGAACGGTCGATATTCCGGAATATGTTTGTCCAGAACGTGATGGGCAGGAGGACTCCTTTAATAGTTTTCATTTGGAAAGGCGCATCAGGCAAGTGAAGGTCGTACAGGCATGGAGCGTCGGCCCCAACGGGCAGGATGACGGAGGCATAGAATCATTCACGGACGATAAAGACGACCCCTGTGCACGAATCAGATTGGAGTAACATGTATGAGCTTCTGGTGGTTGGATCCTGAATTTGCGCTGTTTTTGCTATTCCTCCTGACCATGATGTGGGGTATCCTGCTCGCGTATGCCATCGTGAGAAAAGAATCCATAAAATGGATTTTATTGCTCCAGGTGGTAGCGTCCATCATCTACGGGATTGCATGGTTGCTTGAGTGCATAGAACAAGAGACGTTCCGCCTTCCTCCTGATGATCCTCCGCCTCTCATCTCTGATTCTGTCTTTGTCGGGATTACCATTTTTTCATGGGCTGTGTGCGCCATTGGATTTTTCGCCGAATTTCTTCTTTTGGCATACAAGGATCGTCATGGATTGTCCAAACGATTATGTGCGCAATCTCTTGGAGCGTCGATATTTCAAATGGCTGCCTATTTCTGGATTTTCATCATCATGACTGCCCCTAACTCCTGCTAAAAGACATCGTGAAGCATTGGACATTAGGAGAAATTAGCATTTTCCATCGTTACTTCAATGCCTTTGGCCGCCAATACATCATGCCTTCCAGTGGATTTGATTTGCGCCATTGCTCGAATTCCTCCCATGTCCGTACATGGTCTTGCAAGACGGCTTTGTAAAACTCAATACCACAAATATAATTTCCCGCAGGAGCCGCTTTTTTCAGTTTCAGAATCGTCAGACGCGTCTCCGGCGTCAGTGCCCGAATGATGGCATCTGTCGTTTCTTCGAAAAAGCCGTCCAATGCGGAGCCTGCAAGAATTTGGATCATGTCCAATGTCCAAATTTCGTCGGAAAAATATTTCAATGCAATATGCCACTCAAGACAGTGCTCGTCCGTTTCGGCACCATTGATATATTTGCATTTGATGACACGAGAGTCACCCAACAACGGCGTCAACGCCTGAAACGTCTTTGCCGCATCCAGTTCAGACGTATAGACATGCAGATCTATATCCTTGTCAATCATCAGATTGGAACGAAACGAACCGACTGTCCGTATTTCCGCGCCAATGCTTTTCCACATTTCGACAATTTGAAAATCACGCAGAAGTTTTTCCGCTTTTTGATGGATCAGACTGGATTCAAGCAAGATATCGTCCATTTTTCCCCTCCTTATGGATATCATAAAATATCATGAAAAGGCTATTTGCCTCAAAAGGCTGAATGTACATTAAAAAACGAGTCATTGAGCATAACATATTTTCCATTTGTGGCGATACAAGACAATTTACATGTGAAAACGAAATTCATATCAGATGGAATGAAAAAATATGTTAGCGAAAAATGATTGTGAGATATTGATGGGAAACAAACAGACGTAAAGAGACACAATCCCCAGCATGACTGGCAATTTTTTTTCCTAAAGAAGGTAGCAATAGGACATAATCAGTTGTAAAAACTATCGTTTATTCGACCAAAGACAGAATGCAATGGAACATATTTGAGCTACGAATTGGCCACGAATTAGCCACAAGATTTATCTATTTTGTACTTAAAATGGCTTGATAATTGGCCAAATGAAGGAAATAATTAGCCACAACCCTCAACTTTCCAATGAATGCCAACGTGCTCCACGTCCTGTCCCTTTCACTGCAATCCTTTTTTCTTTATTCTAACATTTCATGAAAACATTCCTGCTATCTGCCTACAGTCTAGCCGCATCCATCTGCTCCATCAACAACCTCCGGCGTTTATATTCTGTACGGATGGAGAGGCAGTACGCCGTGAATTCCGATTCCTTTCCAGTCATCTTCAGATACTTGCGGTAAATCTTGAGCAGACTGACGACATGGCAATAGGCGTCTTCTCCTGTAGGACGAAGTGCCTTGTTTAGCAAATCCTTCACAACGAAAGCCGCATCGTTGGGTGCGTCTTTTGAACGCCACGCGGCCAGTTTCAGCCACCAGTCCTCACTCAAATCCGCCCCTTGCGCCAATTCCCATGCAACCTCCTGATCACCATGGTTGAACAAAACCGCCACTCTGCGTGGGCGTATGTTATAGGAATAGTCAAAATACGAGGTTGTTCGCTTGGAATTGGATTTGTCTTTTTTCTCCAGAAAGTCCAATACCTTCTGGTAGTAGTCTTGCCAGCATTTCATTTTGACGGCGACTTCCTGCAAACGATTCAAGGTGACGTCCGACATATAGTCGTTGGTGAAGTCCTCCCATGCCATCTTAAGTGCCTCATCGTTCTTTCCAGTTTTTTGAAGTTCTTCAAGCAGCATGTCCGTGATTTCACGATCCCTGTCAAAAGCCTCGTGCCCTTTCTTGAGCAATGGAAAAACTTTATTATCCATACCCTGCCGACGATACTCCTTCGCCAATTCAATCACATCGCGAAAAGAATGCATTTTCTTTTCCATAATTTCCAATTTTAGACTATCGTCATGGTGTTCATCCGCCCAGATAAGCAATTGATCTTCAATATAATCGCGTTCTTCGTCGCCTGACTGAAAATCCCCTAATTCGCGTGGTGGATACTTACGCCATGTTTTCATTGCATCATCCACCCACATTTTACGGATTTCCACTGGAAAATCCCGAAATATGCTGGACAGATAATCATAACCGAAATTCTTCCCTTGTTTTTCCCATTCTTTGAAAACCTTGAAGATTTCGTTATTTGATTTTATTTGTGCCTCAACGACTTCCGAGAAAAGATTGGCCAGACCGTAGGCAAACTCCTGCGCGGAATTCAACTCCGCATTTGGAGAGCCAATGAATTTGCCGATAGCATAAGTGGTTATCTCCCAAAGAAGTTTGAAATCCTTTTGATCGGCAATTCCTTCCATAACTTTCAGCAAAAGTTCGCTTTCCTCTTTGAACTCTGTTCCGCTGTCATCCTCTTCATAATAATCCCAGCGGTCATTATAATATTCTTCTATATCATCAGCCATCCTGTATAGTTCATCCACTTTGCTTTTGAGTTCTTGAAGTTTTTTATTGCCGCTAGACGGCAAATTCGCCATTCGGTATCGTTCGATGACATCGGTATTATTGGGAGACATTTCCAGAACGATTTTGATGAGCTCTTCCTTATCGCAATTTTTCAGAAAATCCTTCCATGAAAAGGTGGATTTGCTCTTCTTCGTTGAAGGGTTCTCCTGCATGTCAAGATATTCCAATCCCAATGCGACCAAATGCTTACAGAAATTGCCATCCTGCCCGAAGGGGCAGCTGCAATCGCCTGCAAGAAATCCGTCATCATTGGTGATGCGAGCGTGATAGACATGCGTTCCATGCACATCCGCCGTCAGCTGTTCTCCGTCGCAATACAGATGATGCACCGCGCCATCCAGAAAATACTCCTCCCCACGTGAATAGGAACGGCCACCTGCGACGGAGCGCAGATTGCTTTTGGTCACGACCTCGTCTATTTTATTTTTCATTGGGAACTCCAGTCAAGAATATGTGGTTGAAATACAATCTTCCTCCCCCATCAAGTCGTTGGCGTCCAAAAGAAGATGGATTCTATGCTATGCGATCGCCCCAGAACGGCGCAATGGCGTGGGTACCGGCAGCTTCCACTTTGGCCTTTCGCGCGTATGCGCGGGCAAGTGGCACGCTTCCGCCGCCAGTTTTCCGATTATGTCCCAATTCACAGTGGTGGGCAATTACGGCGCACTTCGGATGGAACGCCTTGATGCCGTCCATCGTTTGGTTGGAGCCACCCCAGCACCAGGCGTGGTGTATGAACAGGTCAGGCGTCCGCTCCGGCTTCAAATCACCTGTGTTGAACGTGTCACCGACATGAAGGATCGTGTAGTCGCCGATCTGTACTTCCACGGGCATGACAAAGCCCTTGAGAAGATGGTTGTGGTTGGTCTCGTACGTGCGAATAACGACATCCTTGATTGTATAGCGGCATTCTCCACGCGAGAATCCCCCGAGTCCGCCCTTCACGCGCAGACATGCTCCGTAGTTGTCTAAGAAATTCTGAATGACCGTTTTATGGCGCGAGTCCATCGCCTGATAGAGCATCTCCGTATAATGATCAAAGTGATTATGGGTGATGATCATGAAATCAAGTTTGTCCGCCAGCATCGTCGATAAACGATGGCTGAGGTCAATGGAAAAGAGCGCCTTGGGCGTCTTCACGATCACACCCATGTTGTATACATACCAGACGGCTGGGCGCTCCGTGACCTCCGTTCCATCTATCTCGCGCATGACCTTCAAAAACGCATCGTCATAACGGCGCAGAACAGGCCATTTCGCATACAGCTCGTCCCGTATCTCAGCAGCAAGCGACGGTCCGAAATCACGGAATTTTTTGAACTCCCCGCCCGGTATGGCGTCAAGCTCCCGCTGAAGAGCCTTGACATCCCCCTCCTGCATCGGGCCTTCTCCCGCCTGGATTCCGCCGACAACGGCCATCACCGCCAAAGAAGTCTTCTTCAGAAAATCTCTTCTGCCTAATTCCATGACAACACCTTTCTTGCGTCTTGTGTAATGTATTTTTCGATAGAGGAAGCAAATACCAATCACAGAGCATAATCTACATGAGTTCTGTACAACAGCCCAAAACAGCTCTGACACCATTCCGGCCTGTTGGCTAGATGATATAAAATTACTCCTACATGAAAGAATTTCAACTCTTAAATTTAAATCTATCCGCAACAATCAAACGGCATGATTGGCACCCCAACAGCCTTTGATCTTCTTGCCACCCACATGCACGATTTCAAGCAATTGCCAGACCCTAAATCCGTGTTATAGTAGTGTAGAGATTAATATCGTGTCACTATCAAATTCAAGAAAACCACTCCATGAGACAGTTTTTTATAGCCATATTAGCCATCATTTGTTCATTCAGTTGGGCGGAAACCATTCGGATTGAGCCAGCCAAACGCCAATGTATCATTATCCTCCCAGAAAAGGCTAATTATGGCCTGAAATTTGCGGCAGAAGAACTTACCTACCATGTCGAAAAACTGACGGGAACGAAACTTGAAACCAGAATAGAGCCAACCGACATTCCCGACAGCACTTTCGTTTTCTCCTTGGGCGAAACAAACTTCGCCCAAAAACATGGCGTTTCAGGCGTGGGTATGGCGCACAATCATGCGCAGTTTCTAGGCGACAACGATAAAATGATTCTGACAGGAAATGACCGTGGCGATAATTTAGCGGCCCTGCTCATCGAAACAAATGCCACCCTTTTTGCTTTATACGATATTCTTGAAAACGAAAATGACTGTCATTGGCTATGGCCCGGTGAACTTGGCGAAAATATCCCCAAGACAGGTTGCTTTCAATTTACGGCAGGACGGCGAGAGGTCTCCACAAAACTCAAGTTTTTCTTCTGGCGGCAACTATGGGGGAACAAAGCCCAATGGCCTTCACCAGAGGCGTTTTCGCATTTCATGACGGCGGAAGTACGATGGCTTTTGCGTCATCGTAGCAACCGCGACTTGTCGGAACAACATTATCCGCACGCCTTCGAATCATGGCCGGGGAAATATCTCCAGACTCATCCAGAATTCTTCAACTTGCTTCCAGACGGCACACGCCGTCCATCGCCTCTCAATTGGGGCGGCCAGTCAAAGTTAATCAGCATGTGTACGGGATCGCCAGCGTTTCGTCAACAAATTGTTAAAGATTGGCTTGAGAATTTCAATCCCCAAATTCCGCGTATCAATCTAAAAAGCAATGACAGCAATCTTCAATGCGTATGCGATTATTGCATGGCGGACGACCATTCACCGATTCCGACAGAAAAACGCCGTGCTCGCGCCAAAGCACGTTATGACAAAGGCGATCCAGCATGGATGGAGGAGCTTGGGGACTTGAGCCGCCGTCAGATCGAATTCTATCGTGGTGTCATGGCGGAGACCGATCGTATCGCTCCAGAAAAGAAGGCAAAGTTTTCAGGGTTGATCTATGCCAATTCGGCAAACGCGCCAGAAAACACGATTCTTGGGCCTCGTTTCCAGTTCTGCTACTGCCCGTCGATGTACTTTCCATGGACAGATGAAAAAATCGCCTATTACACCAAAAATTGGGAAGGTTGGTACAAGACAGGCGTCGATTTGGTGATTCGCCCCAATTATACGTTGGATGGGCATTGCTATCCCATTGCATACGACCGTGATTTTCACCACTGCTTCCTCTTTGCTGAGCCACGTGCCCTCAAGGGAAGCGATTATGACTCCCTGACCGGAATGTATGCCGCACAAGGCTTGACGCTTTACACAATTGCACGTCTTCAGAATTCACGCCCAGGCTTACCCTTCGAAACCATCGAAGCAGAATACTGTTCAGCCTTTGGCAATGCCGCGCCTATCATCCGCAAATATTTTGATCGCCTATGGAAAATCTCCCATAATTCCAAACCGACGGCGAAATCATCCAATCGCCCCGAAGGCGGATATTGGGCTCATTACTATCTGGCTGGGCACGACCTCTTTACGCCAGAATTGTTTGCAGAGCTTAATCAAATTCTTCAGGAAGCAAGACTAGCATTGCCAACAGAATCCGTGGAGGCAAAACGTGTCCATTTCCTTTGGCTTGGTCTGGAAAACGCCCGCCTGACGGCGGAAACAGCCGCCTCATATGACGCCTTCAGAACATCAGGTGATTACATGGCTTTTGCCGAGAAAGTCAAAGCATTGGACAAATTCAGAGAGGACAATGCCTTTTCGCAAGCCTTCAATATCGGTTTCTGCCGTGAGCGAGAAGATAACCATTGGCCGCGTGAATTGGCAAAGCAAATGACAAAAGACACGATCCCTCTGCCGATTGACTGGCCGTTCAAGACGGATCCTGATAAAATCGGCGAAGCAAATGGCTGGCATACCGTCGATTACAACGAATCACAGTGGGAAACTATTCCAACCGACCGACCTTGGGACAAGAGCGGATATGCGACTTACGATGGATTTGGCTGGTATCGACTGCGCATCCGCCTGCCTGAGAAATTGCCTGGCGAACCAATCCTCATGGTTGGATCGGCTGATGAAGCTTGCGACATCTGGATTAACGGCCAAAAAGTGCTCCATCGCCCCTATCCTTTTGAAGGTAATGCCAATTCATGGAATGAGGCTTTCAACGTGCCTTTTGGCGATGTCGCACGATCTGGTGAAAACATCATTGCAATACGCGTGGAGGACAATAATGGACAAGGCGGTCTGACCAAGCGTTGTTTTTTGAAATTCCGCCCTAATCATGATGAGAAGAACGCCTTGAAAAATGCGAATTTTGAAGATGGAACGGACCAATGGCAACTAGTGCAGCGATATGGCATTAACAAGGCGACTGCCATGCAATTCGATGGTCGGAACGCTCTCTGTTGCGAAGTCGTAACACCTTCCCCCAATACTCTTTATTCAAATAAATATAGAAACTATCTGATGCTTTACCAAGCCATTGCTAAATTAGTCAAAGGCAAGAAGTATCTTGTGACAGTGGAATTTCGGACCTCCCCCGACTATGATGGCGTCATGATGGTATTCTGTCATTCAGATATTCAGCGTGAACGTCAAAGCGAAAGCAACATCCAATTGGGGCATACAGGACCGATGCCCCAATGGGTGACTCTCAGCAAACCGTTTGTTGCAAACATGGACAGCGGCGATTTCTATCTCAACTACGTCTGCAATCACGGGAAACTCTACTTCTCGTCGGTTAGCATTCGAGAGGTGGAATAAACGACACGTTACTTGCGTTTACGATAGCCGCATTTCGGACAGACACCATTTTCGTCCAACGCGATTCCGCATAGCGGGCAGCGGTCGATGCTTCCAGATGGCGTATATTCCTGACTCGCTGCATTGACGCCACTTGTGAAGGTGATTTTGGCGATGTTCAGCTTGTCCTTAAGAAGCGCATAAACCATCTTGATCATGCCTTCAACCGTCATCGTTTCCTTTGTGACGACAAGACGGCAGTCAGGATATGCGGTGCAAAATTCATTCTTAAACGCCACACCTTTCATGGTGTTGGTGGGTGTACCGTTCTTGATTCCCTGTTTCTCATACACGTCCAAAATGGCCGGTAGCAGCGGATCATCTTCACGCAGAATCAATGCATGGTCAAAATTCTTGATGACAGACCAGGCCGTCTTCTGGATTTCATTGCAGGGAAACACCATGTTCACACCCGGATTCACGGTGTCTTCAACCTCAATGGTCAGAACGCCAGTATGGCCATGCAGATACTGCGCTTCTCCTTGGAAACGATAAAAACGATGTGCGTACTGAATGTCAAACGTCGTGATTGATCTCATAGCTGTACTCCCTATTGTTATTGTTTTTCAACGTCTCCGCACACCATGTGCAAAGACTACTAAACCTTATCCAACAGCATGTTGTGAGTTGAATCAGTTCATCTTAAATTTAAAATCTTGAAATAATATTGATTTCCATCAATAATTTCTGCGAATTTTTAAAGATTTTTTCATAATATACACATCATGGATTGCTTGGCAAGAGGCAGTCCTAAAATATTTTTGAAACAAAAACATTCGCGTGCTTGGGAATCCCCAATTTATGGACATTTGTGTCGTTCAAACAACCATTCTTGCCACATTCACAGAACCAAAAGCAAATACATTACTACCCACTACCCACTACCCACTACCCACTAATAATATTGTCATGTCCATTTGTAAAGAAAAACAGGACATATATAATAATACATACTATGCTCTCAAGTCGTTCAAGATGGATATGAAACACGATCATACCCATTCATTGGATACGATGAGAATTTCGATATATTCAAGATAGCATATGCCTGATGACAGGAATTAAACGATTTTGATAAGGCCGGCAAAAGGAGTTTCTGGTATGAAGTCGCTTTGCTACATGTTATGGATTGTTTGTCTCAGCTGCATTTTCGCCGCCGAACTTGATTTCCAATATCAAAGCTCCCTTCTAGAGGAGACGACGAACTACCGCGTATTCCTAGTCACATACGACTCGCCAGAAGCTCCATTTTGGAAGGAGGCACAACAGGTCAAGGCCTTCTACTATGAACCGAAAGTGCTTCCCAAAGAAGGCGCCCCCGCCGTCTTGTGCATGCACGTTCTCGGCGGAAATGGACAAATCACAAAGTCCATCGCATCCTTTTTCGCAGACCATGGTCTTCCCGCGTTGATGCCGCAGATGGCCCTCTTCCTGGACCGCCGCCCTGCGGGCAGTCTCAAAAACCATATCATGGGGCCAGATGGCCCGCGATATATTTCTGATGCGTTCCGTGCCGTGCCCAGTGATGTGAAACGCAGCGTGGACTTTCTAGCCTCACGTCCAGGCGTGGATCCTAAACGTCTCAATCTCATCGGCACCAGTCTCGGCGGAATTCTCGGAATTTCTACATTCGCCAATGACAATCGGTTAGACAAAGCGGTCTTCCTATTAGCAGGCGGTGGCATAAAAGAGATTCTCCAGCAGGACAATCCCGAAGTCACGCCCATTCGAACCGCCTTCCAGAACGCCACGCCAGAACAAGCCGCCCAGCTGGACAAGATCTGCGCCTATCTCGAACCCATGAACTACTGCCAGGCACTCGCTGAACGAGTCCGTGCAGAACGCATCAAGATGTACAATGCGGAGTTGGACACTCTGGTGCCTCCTGCCCGCTCGAACGCCCTTGCCGCCGGTCTTGGGCTCAAGACAGGCGTGAATCATTTCATCCTCCCGCAGCTTGACCACTACACCGCCATCGCGGCGATGCCCAAAGTACTTGATGAAGTACTGCCTTTCTTCACATCCGCACAAGCTGCTGCACAGGATGCCGCCAACAAAGCCGATGACGTAACGGCCCCTCTCCGCGGATTAGCAAGCGCCATTCAGCAGTTGATTGCCGGACCGCCAGCAGACGGCCATGTATCACGACTCGCCGTGCGTTTCAGTATCAGCGAAAACGAACAGGTCAAACAGGCTGGAGCCATCAAAATCGCCTTCGCGCAGGAGAAATTCCTGCTCTCCATCGCAGAAGGCAAGGGACTGGAAGGTCTTCAGGATTTTACGATCGCGACGGGTGATGTTCCATGGTGCATTTCGCCCAATGGGACTGCATTTTCAGGCGAAAACAAGCCTAACATATCAATTTCCAGCCTGATGCCCGATAAGTTCCATCTCTATCGCAGAATGGGCACGGCGATGCTTGCACACACTGCGGCAACAGGTTCGTTGGATATGTTGGCAAAACTGTTGAAGATGAAATGGTCATTCGAAGGCCCCAACCGTCGCACATTCATGGCGTCTGGCGATTCGTGGAACATTTACATCCAACTTGAGGAATCTCGTGACATGCCAGTCGCCATCCGCTATATATCTAAAAACACGCAAGTTTCTATTGACTTCAGTCAATGGGAGATTGCCTCTGAACCACAGGCCAGCGACTTTGCCGCGCCTCAAAATCAGGCAGTCCACCATGTGGATTCCACAGCGTTGTTACTAGCGCTACGGCAGGTATTGCATTTTGCCTGGAGCAGGCTAATTGAGCCAATCCCCTCGCAAAATCCCCTGTGCGGCGTTGAACGTGACGTATGGTTTGAGAAAGGACTCCGAATCGAGCGTCCGAACCAATTCCCAGTACTCATATTCGCAGGAACTCCAGAGGAGATGGGACGTCAACACGGCAATCTCTGCCGCAAGGAAATCGCCCGCAGTTATGACTGCCTGAGACTCGTAGCGGGTGGCTATCTACTTATGAAGAACGAGTGGTTCTATGACACCATTCTAGAAGCACAGCGCCGTTCCGCAAAAAACACACCAGAGCGTTACCTGATCGAACTGGATGCCATGAGTGTAGCGGCAGGCCTGACTACCGCACAAGGACGTGAAATCGGCTTCTTCCCCGAACTCTTCCACTGTTCAGGAATTGCCGCACGTGGCAAGGCTACGGTTGATGGTCAAATTGTCCATGCACGTGTATTGGACTACATGCGTGACATCGGGCTGCAAACTGCCGCGCAAGTGCAAGTCTTCATTCCAGATGGCTACCAGCCATGGATTTCCGTAGGCTTCGCTGGTTTCAACGGCACGGTCACCGCGATGAATGCGGCAGGACTCGCCATGGGCGAGATGGGCGGCCGCGGCGAAGGCAATTGGGACGGTCTTCCCATGAGTTATCTGATGCGACGCATCATGGAGGAATGCCGTACGGTGGCCGAAGCCAAGCAGATGATTGCACAAACACCTTTGACGTGTGAATACTACTATGTTCTGTCGGATAAAACAGGAGACATGATGGCTGTCGAAACACGAGCAGGTGAAACTCCGACTTTCCTGTCTGCTGGCGAAAAACACCCGTTGCTCAAGGAGGCGTTCGAGGACATCGCCTGGATCACAGCCCCCAGCCGCCAACCTGCCCTCTGCGAACGACTCCACCAATACTATGGTAAAATCGATGCCGAGACCATGAAGGAAATCATCAAACGCCCCGTCGCAATGGCTTCCAATCTACACGACGCTATCTTCCTCCCGCAATCTCTAGACCTCCATTTTGCCTACGCAGACGCCAAGCAACCTGCCTGCAACTGCACATATTACCATTTGAACTTGAATGATTTACTGAAATACTATCAAGAACATCTCCCAAATCCATGAAGCGCTGTTTACACTTTTCCATGCACTTTTCTTGAAAAGTGAATAAATGAACACAGTAAGGGTGGCTGATTTTCCTCCCCCAAATGTCCAGTCCATCATTCACGGGATTGTCCCGTTCGGCCAAGCTTTCTGGCCTCCAGAAGGTAAGGACCAGGGCCTGCAGGCGAAGAGGCCTGTGGTTCGAGTTCCTTTAAGACCTCCTCCGTGCTCTTTCGTCGAAGTGCTGTTAAATCGCCTCCATGGATGCGATAGATTGCACTTCCAAGTTCCTCAAACGTGAACGTCCCAATGGACAAATCAGCCGTCACGCCATCCGCGAACAGCTTCTCAAAAGATGCATTTTCTAGCGGCGTGCCTTTCAACTGGCAGGTTGCTTTGATCGTATGTAGCATCGGATTCACAGCAATGAGAAAAGCCTGATCTCGTTCTGGCGTCACGGCGATGCGGAACCGCGCCTCGCTTTCGGCCTTCCATGGAAGATGGACTTCCGGCCCTGCCAGAGCCTTCTTCATGGTATCCAACAGTCCAACCAGACGTTTGAACTGCGCCCAGCCCTTCGGGGCGTATTCGACAATGGTCTTGCGATTTTCACCATGTAAATCACGGTAGTTGAAGAAATATAGCCCACGCACACCGCGAGCGACGGGAAGCCACGTCATGCATGCCAGTTCACGATCCGTCGGGAAACCACCCGGACAAGACTTGCCAGCCTCGTAAGGAAGAAAACGCTGCCAGTCAAATGTCTGCACAACAAAAATGCATGGGGCGTTGCCGGAAGCCCAACGCATTCTGTCCACTTCCCATTCGATGCATTGGATGCTCCACCAATCTTCTTTCCGTCCGATTGGATAAAAGTCGTATCCAGCCATGTCCGACGTGCGGAAAGCCTCCGGCGGATTCGCATGCAGGCAATCGACATAGAGGGTAAGCTTACTGGGCATGACCGCCTTCACGAGTTCATGCATCCGTCGTTGGCATACGACATCCATCTGCAAATCAGGCTCATCCGCCAGATAAATGATGGCTGTTGATGAGGCATTCCGTTCGCCGTTGGCATGTTCAAAAAGCTCCTGATAGCAGCGTTCCTTCCCCAAGAAGTACCTCTGGCAGAGCTTAGGGCAAGGAATGTCGCCTGACGTCGGAGCATCGCACATGACATTCAGCGGCACGTCGTCCAGATCATGGTCTCCAGGCCAGGCATGGTAAATCATCATGGGAAACCACGGCTTGCCATTCAGAAGCGGAGCACCGTCCTCATTGACGACAGCCGTGGGTTCGCCGGGCGTAACACCCGTGAGTTTCGCAACTTCCAAAGCATACTCCTGAAGCGGCATCAGCGGATTCATCTCGAAGAGCCTGTCCGCCCGTTCCGTTCGTGGTTTGCGTACAGGAAGAGCCGCCAAGGCATTCGCATCCAGACTGGCTGGTTGGAAATCGCCATTGTCTGTAAGAATGGCTTGGTCGATTTCAACATCCGCACTTTCTGTCGTCAATTCGAAGCGATATTCCAGACGATTGGCCGCCACGGGCATACTGAACCACGACCATTCTTCTGTCATGGCAAACGTCTTCTCATCTGGAACAGTGGAAACGGCCTGATTGGCGCGTTCAGGCCCAATCGGACAAAATACACGATTATAAACCGCATGGACATTGCTTCCCCCCGGGCCCTTCATGCGCAACCAAAGCGTGCTCCAACCAGCCCATTCGTCTTTTGCACGATGAAGCCCCCATGCAAACGGCAGTTTTACATGACCTGAAGCATTTTCAGAGTGCCTTGCAAAAGCCGCCAAATCCAACCGCACTTCCCTCGCAACAGCAACAGGACCAGTCATATACAGCGCAAGACAAGCTAAAGCTGTCATCATTATAAATGGTGCATGATATCGTCCCATGGGATAATTCCTTTTTTGGATATTGTTAAAAAAAACAGTTCTCATAGTCACTTGTAACTATGAACTAATATAATCCACCATCTAAGAATTTTAATTGAAAGCCTCAGTTTTGAAAGCGCTCACTTTATTCCATGCAGTAAATCAAACCAGCATAAATGGCTGGGTAAAGAGTTTTTCACCACTTGCTTGATCCAGCGCCGTCACACGCAGAAAAACATCTTTGCTACGGTCGGAATCAGGAACGGTATATATCAATTCCCTACCCGTCCAAAGTTCAACTAATACTCCGCGATGGCTGAGTAAAAGTATAATTGCCTCTTTATCACAACGCACACGCAGGGTACGTCCGTCAAATTCCACCGATTCAAAATCCAACCCTTTACCTTTGAGAGCTCCATAGAAACGCCCTTGACGATAAGCTCGCAAGCATGATTCCGCTGTACGTTCTTCTGGCAACAGAATACTGCGGCCTTGGATTTTTCCACCACTCAAATGATCTTGAACACAGAAACCATAGCATTGGCGGCCAGTGCCAAGCACTTCATCCCATTGGCTTTCAGCCGCGGCCGTCCCTTCATTGCCACAATTCGCATTGATGACTTCCAGACCCAATACTCGTGGGTCATAATCCAGCAATTCGCAAAGGAATTGATGGGGCAGATGCGACCAATGCGGATGATTGATGACGATGCCGCCGCCATCTGGAATCATCAATGCCTCGATCATGGCGTCAAAGGCTTTTCGCCAAGGCATTTGCGTTCCGACACGAATACCATGCTGTGCCAATACGGAGCGTCGGTTTCGATCATAGTTACCGCTGGCGAAAAAACTTCCCGGACACGTTATATGCAGATAAACATTGTAATCCGAAAAGAAATGATGTTCCGCATTCGGGGCTTCCATGAAGCCATCGGGAGCAGGTGGAAACAGCAATTCGCCTTCGGATGTCGGTAATTGAGATGGATCTACGCCCCATTCCGCATAGAGTTTACGGATGTCAAGACGTTCGTGAATGACTTCTCCATTTAGAATATAAGAGGACTGCCCCAATTTGAATGTATTTTCGCGGATAGAACTTGCAGGATAATAAGGCGCAGATGGGTAATAATTGGCAAAAGTCGCAAATTCAAGACCATTTTCCATTGCATGGATAAACTCTTGCCGTGTAGAGCAATGCAGATGTGTACAACCTGTTACTCTGATCTGTTTTTTCCAATCAATATTTTGATAAGGATTGCGATTCCGTTCCTGCATGTTCATCATTGTTTCCTTTATATTAGATAATTGCTAATAGGTGGTGTGTCTAAAATCCGTTTCTGACTTTCAAGGTATTTTTTAGAGATTTTGGAGCAAATATGACCCAACATGATTGATATAAAGGAGACATTTACACCAAAAACTTCCTAAGGACATAACATGTAATGGATTTAAGATACACCATATTAGATCAGTTGGCAATCATGAATATGCAGGTGTTCGGTTCGGTAACCGTGAAAGTGAGTTCAGTCTGCTTTTTCGGATAAGTGTGTTTCTCCGGATAGACCATGGTCCATTTTACGGGCGATTTTGCTTTCAGAGTATAGGTTCCGGGCGTTGCAGTGTGGAACGAAACCATGGAGTTGTTGGCGTAAACGACTCCCTTGTCGCTATCGCAGTAGATATGCACGCCTGCTTCCTTGGCGATACGGCGCAATTCTGCTGTCGTGAAAAACGGAGCGCCGTTAATATAGATTGTCGGGCCATTCTTGAACACTTTTTTTGCGTATGTCTCCACGGTCGTGGAGCCCGACTTGACGGTACCCCAAATGACCGTCTGTGGATCCGTAACCTTCAGCGCGGGAGTGTAATCCGCGCTTTTGTCACCATATTCTTCTGCATCCATGATGGTACCATTCTTGAGAGTCACCGTGCTCTTGAATGGTTGCTTCAAGATATCCGCACGAATGCTGGTGGTTTTGTAAATGGAATCGGCATCTGGTCCCTTCGGAGTAAGCCATCCGGCCTGATTCATGAAAATTAACGTCTTGCCTGCTTTCTTGAGCGTGTTCAGTTTGGCGAGTTTCTCAGGCGTCATGTAGAAGAGCTGCGGGAAGATGTAAATCTTGTATTTATCCAAAGCCTCATTTCCGATGTCCGCGAAGGAATAGGAGTCGAACACCAATCCAGCCTTGGTCAATTCACTCGCCACGTAGTTGATAGCTGAATAGACCTGTCGCCCTGCATAGTAAGGATATAACTTTAATACCGGATCGTTTTTGATATATTGTGCGGCATGGTAATAGACGCTTTCCCAGTCTGCGATGAAAGCGACTTCCGCACTGGAGGAAAAGTCCGTGATGGAATTGTACACAGGGACAATTTTCTTGAAGAAATCCAGAATTTCAGGGCAATTGTACCATTCTCTTGCAAGATCATAGTACCAATAGACGCTCCCTCTGCTGATGGCCTGCGCCATGTCACGTGCGAGCAATGCAACGCTTTCCTGTGCATTTGTGGCATATCTGCTGCCGTCTTTTGACTTCTTGGTGCCTTGAAGATGCGTGCGTGTATCCGCCTCGATGATGCAGAACTTCTTGTGGAGAGGATAGGAGGCCACCAGACTTCGCGCAAGCTGTGATTGTCCCACTTTTCGGAAGTTGCCGGAATAACACGTGGGGGAAATCAGAAAATCCACATATGGGGAATCCAGAAGTTCGTCCGTTACAAGTTGCCATCCGTTTGGGGTATAGCTCTGCCCGAAGAAGTAGCCGCAATAGTTGCCGACCAGTTTGCGTCCGTTACAACCTTCCTTGGCCGCTTTGTTCATGGACAATAGCAAATCACGGATGGAGCGCTGCATACATTCAAGAAAATCGATTTCCCATGTATTGCGCGGGTCGCGCAGTACGGTGCCGTCGATATATTGCATTCGGACTTCCACCGGCGGCGGAGTGGCGTTCTTGAATGTGACTTTGGGCTGGTTCCAAGCTTTACGAAGCTTTGACACATCGTCTTTATACTTTTTACGCAAATAGTTACGGAAGAAGGCCGTCATGGCTGGGCCAACGTCTGGCATGGCATACTTCATTCCGAAATGGACCCATTCTGAATAGACGCCATCGCCGATTCTGTATCCGAAAATGTGTTTAGCGTAGGGGGTGCTTTCAATATATTCGACTAGTTTTCGGACGGTTTCACTGGCTTCTTTTCGCCAGCGTTTGGAGCCAAAGGAATGGCAGACGTAGTTGCCAATACAATCTCCTGAAGGGGTATTCTTGTCTTCCACGGCATATTGGATTTGCTCTTCAGGATACAGCTTATGCCACCAAGCGGGACCATGGCAAAAGGTGATAGCAAAAATAAAACGTGCTTCAGGCGCGAGGGTAAACGCCTTGTTCAGAGCATTTTCCAATGCATCATAATCATATTGGTCGGGCCCTTTCCAAAAATCCACCGCCTCGATGCCGAAAGACATCAGTTTTATGTCTGCATCCACAAAACCGCGAACCGCGGCCGTGAAATCTTCATGGTCGTAGTGTCCGTCGGTACTATAGTTATAGAGAACCGGCGGGTAAAGTGTTTTGCCGATTTTGAAAAAAGGCGCCCCTCTATGATAGACGATTTTGACCGATTCATCTGGCATTTTGGCGAGTTCTTCGCGGATGCCCGCAAAAAGACTAAAAGCAGCACAGCATAGAGGCAACAGGACGTTACGCATAATTGTCTCCTTCGACGGGAAGATAAAAGAGTGTTTTTGCACGTTTAAAAGCCATTTTGTTCATGTTTTATCACACTTGAATATATTAAAAGTGATTATTAAAAAAAACAACTACTGTGGAACATTTTCTTGGATGGCTTCGGCTTCTAGACGGAATGTTTCACAGTTTTCTGGAATGTAGCTGTGTTCAGAGCCTTGATGCCAGACGATGAACTTCTTGCATTTCAGATTGTTATACATGATTGCAACGCCAGATGGTGGGCAAGCGTAGTCGCCAAGACCAGCACGCATGATTTCGACAGGACAGCGGACACGTTTTGCCATGTTCATGCAGTCGTAGTAGTCCAATGCGCGGGTATAGGCGGGACGGAACGTGCTGTTAAGACGTTTGTAGTTGTCATACCCGCCAATATCGCAGCACCACGGAATATCCGCAATCACCAACGATACATCGTGATCCAGCGCGGCCGCCCAGATTGCCTGAAGACCGCCTTGACTTCCCCCTTGCGCATGCAGGTCTTTGCCATTCCATTCCTTGAGCGTCTTCAGGTACTGTAACGCGCGCATAAGGCGCAGAGCCATTCCATTGAAATAGGTGATTTCGGGATCTTCATTGACCTCCTTGTTGAAAGCGTATTTTTCACCATTCTCCTTGATCATGGCATTGAATGCGATATAGTATTTTTCATCGCGTTGATATTCAACGCCATGCGAGTTCAGACTGAAGGTGATTTTGTCCGAAGCCCCTCTGCCAATAAGCTTATTAGGATTGTATTTGGGAGGTCCATATCCGTGCAACGTAATGAGAATAGGATATTTCTTGCCCTTTTCTGCTCCAAGAGGAATTGTCAGGATTCCAGTGGCAGGACGCGGCCCCGCGCATAGAATACGAGCCATATAAACCGTCGCGACATCGCTCCTGTCGAGTTCTTTCAAATCTGCAATGATTGGCACTTTTTCAAGGCGCGCTTTCTGCTTTGCCCAGAATTCATCGAAATCCTCAGGTTCGGGCGTAGAGGTCAATAATTCTGGATGCACGGCGGCACCGCCATCGAAGAACCAATCACGCCAGGTATTGCTCTTAAGATATTTGCCATCTGCTTGTTTGAGTTTCGCATAGACACGAACAAAACCGTTGCAACTCAACTTTGTTGTCATGGTTGCCTCTGCCTTGCCGTCATAGACGATTGAGCCTTCCTCAGTCACGCCATCGTCACCGGTACGAGTCCATTCGATGGTCAAAGGCGTTTCCAATTGCTGTCCTTTCAGATCCAAAATGAAGGTAAAGACCATCGGTTCATTGATTTCATACTGCAGTGGATGCTTGTTTGTCTTCGCATTGAACGCAATATTTGTACCGTCAAGTGCAAACAAAGACATCGTCTGCAACATGATAAAACATAGTGCAATGTTCAAAAGGTTCTTCATTTCGATCCTTTGGTTTCGTGTATATTTTGTTTACTCCCAAAAATAGGGACAAAATTGAAACAGTCAACTATTTTAATTTGGAGAGATCAATGTGTACTTCTTCCCAAAACAGCGTGTCTTCTACAAGCTTGTTGTCGATTTCCCAGAAATGGTTCATGACGTCTTCCTTCATGGGAGGGCGTTTCGTCCATGCCTGAAGATAGTCGTGGAAGGCTGCAGGAGCCAATTCGGCTGTGGGCTGGCAGGGTGCTGCAAGCAAGGCAGCCAAGAAATTTGGAACCGACGAATCTTCCAATCGCGACAGTTCAAAGGTGCAAACGGTTAATGACCCGTTACCGACGCGCAGGCTGAACAGGTGGGAGAATTTGCGAAGCGTATCGGTATCAACGAAATCCTTTTGATGGTGTATCAGGCCTCGCATACGGTCACGCACAGGCTTGTCAATCCCGCAGACGAGTTCATCCACGTGGCATGGGAAATCATCGAGGCAGACTTTATAGCCGCCTTCAAGCAGTCCATACCAATTAAGATCAAAATATTTGCCTGAGGCCATCGTATCCTGCAACCATTGTGGGCCGATGATTCCTCCAAGATTGCTGCCACGATCCCAAATGCATGGTTTGAAACGTTCTAGAGCGCAGGGCAGATAGAAGGTATTGCCTGGACGATCGCGGTGGTAGAGCAGAATGACATCGCGCCCAGCCTCCAAATCGGACAAGACTTGTTCATCAAAAACATCGGTTAGAATGGTTCCATTGGAGCGAGCGGCGGTTGTTTTTTCAAGATATGACCGTAGATTTTCGTCTGAAAGGCGCAGTTCGGGGATTGCTTTGAATGCAGGGGCTGGATAAATCCAGAGATGCCATGAATTCGTCAGATGCAGGTCAGATGACTGGAAATCGGCGATCAATTCCACCTGCTGGGCAACGGCTTGGGCGCTGTCGTGAAGAGTGAAAGTCACAGTGGCGATTTTCTGCAATCCGCCTGCCAAAGTTATATGATGACCGTCATAAAGACATTCCTCTATTCCGTCATGACGGAGGCTCAATTTTAGATTGCCGTTAGTCAACCGTGGTTGCTGCAGAAAATCACTGATGAAGATTTCCGCACGGATTTCCTCTCCATAACGATAGGTTTCGCGCGGATAATCAGCCAGAATGACCGCATCGTCATTGAATTGCCGCATCCATGTTGCAGGGATGTATTTATCATCATCAAAACAATCGACAATTCCATTCTTATTTTCATATTTCAGACAATCCGCGAACTGCAGCATTTCAAAGCCGCAGAGATTGGACAGGCGGCAGCGTTCCACATACGTCTTGATCGCCATCATCTTGAATTTCTGGGAGGCCTTGATGTAATCGGGCATTTTTCCTTTAAGGCCCTTTCGTTCAATCAGTTTGGGCAATTCAGTCATATAGCGTGGTTCATGGATGTCATTGGCATCAAGATAGTCTTGGCCGACTTTTTGGCAAAATGTACGGAATTTAGCGGTCAGCGCCTCATAGTCGATGATGTCGATATAGTGCATGGCCTCATGCGCGATCGTTGGTCTGATTGGCGTGATGGTGCGATGCGTCATGGCATGGACTGCCTTCGTGTCTATTGTGGCATCTTGTGGTTCATCATAAGCGGAGCCATTGATAAGCCATGGATCCTCAAGATGGAACATCTCTCGATGGACACCGTAAGGGAAGAAATAGGCGATATGCTGGGCAAATACATCGGCGCTGGCTCGATCAAATTCCCCCCAACCAGAGTTGTCCATGATGAATTTACCAGGCGCTAATGCCTTCCCCTTGTGGTACAAATCAATGACTTGTTGATAATGTCCTGCCTTATGGAGTTCATTGCCGATGCAGAATATTGCGATGGATGGGTGATTGCGATATTTGACGATTGTTTCCCGCCATTTTGCGTTGTCCATGGAAAGTTCGGTTTTATTGCCTTTGGAATCGTATTCATAGGCGAAACCGATTTCCATGTGGATAAGCAGTCCTTCTTCATCAGCCGCTTCGACAAATTCGATGGTGGGAATTGTACTGTGAAAGCGAACCAAATTGAAGCCGTATTTTTTAGCTTGGCGAATATTCTTTACTGCGGCATCTTTTAAAGATCCTCCTGTCATATTCGGATGATCGTGAGCAACAATGCCACGGATATAGCCGCGAAGATAACATGGTGTACCGTTCAGAAACAGCGTGGTATTGGATAAAGTACGGTATTCGCTCACACCGAAACGTTCGCGCAAGCCGTCGGATGTCCGAATCTCATATAGGACTGGCGATTCAGGAGACCAATGCTGCAACTTACTGGCGTCGAACAGATAGCAACGGCTGTTATCAGATATGGTCTCCTCACGAAGCAGTACGGCGGGGGCCGGTTTGCCGTCCAATGTATAAACAGCGGGAGACGACAGAGGTGCATCTGCTTCAAGATAAACGAGTCCGGCTTCGGGTTTGGAGTAGATGTGAAGATTCGTCATGTTATTTGTCTCTTTTGTTCTTGGCCTTTTGAAGATTGTTTTACCTTCTCGCCTAGATCATGAAAAATAAAAAGTGTCAATTCTTGTTAAAATTAACGAAAATATACCATGTAAATGTCATTTTAAAACATATTATAACGTAATGGTCTAAACAAGATAAGACAAATATGACCAATTGTGCATTTTACTTGAAAAATTGTGATTCCTTTCGACAGAACAATGAAATTGCAGGACAACAATTGTCTCGAAGCCCCAAACAGACAATCCAGCCTTTCAGCGATTCGATGACCATGTCGAGACGGTCATAAGAAACATGCATTCAGTGCATTGCAAATGGAATTGAACACACAAATGTCACCTTTCAATCAGGAGGCGTCTTTCAGACATGGGATGCAAAAAAGAGGTTATAGCTTACGAAGTCATTTCAAAAGTGGAGATACCGAAGGCGTCCCCGCCGTTTGCCAATACCGAGACGGCATCCCCCCAGAGTTTTGAAATTTGTTCGCTTACCTTTTGAGTTTTTGCAACAGCCCATTAGAAAGGAATGACGGCTCATCTAGGGGAAATATGAAAAGGATTCACCATGCCTGAATTTTTCCCTAACGAGAATCATTTTCTGTTTTTCCCCCTTGCTACACAATAATATAATATGTATTTAAAAATAAAAATTCACACCGTCGTTCATCATCCAGCATGCGATGATCAGCTTCATGAGATTCTGCCCCCTTGAATAAATTTGGGCCCCCATTCCTTCTGTAAGTTACTATATTCTAGACTACTACCCATGCCAGAAGATATTAGGGGGTTAATTTTTTTGAGAATATGATTTGAAAAAAATATATACACATATATATTATATACACATATAAACACACATATATATACGCATAAAAAGAAACAAGGAGTTTTATATGGCTGGTTCAAGATGTCCTAATTGTGGTCGGCAGACTTTTTTTCTTTCAGAAAAAGGACGTAAATGTTCGAAATGCGACTATGAAATGACAGTTCCTATAAACAATGGAAAAGGAGGAAAAGGTAAACTCTGTCCTAATTGTCATAAATTTACTATTCAAAAGAATAAATGTACAAATTGTGGGGCAACTTTTGGAATGCCCTCCCAAAAGAAAATGCCCCCCCAAAAGAAGAGGTAAAAAAAATGGGAAAATACTCTTTAAAAAGAACCGAAGGCGAAGCTGGACTCAAACTTTTCGAAGGCAATAAGCTCATCGCTCATTATGATCCTTTGAGACTATTGATTTGGGCATGGCAAACAAATCATCCCGCTTTCTCTTTTTTATGTGAAGAATTTTGGAATATTCGCGTAACTCCAGAAATAATGCGCAAGACACGGGATGCCTGGGAAAACGAAAATAAAATTGCAAAAGACAAAGACGGGATATTGAAAACGATGCCATCCCCGAAGGATTTCTTAGCTAATATGTGAAATACCTAGAGTAACAAGATCTTGAACCAATTATCCAATTTTTCGCCAGACTGGTGAACCTCGTGTCCAGATATCCAGAAGACAATCATCGGGGAGGCAGATGCCCGATGGCTTCATGCTAGCAAAGCTCCGGGAGGGGATTCCCGACACTGAGGCGGAGCAACGTGAGAAATTCAGATTCGCGCAACAATCTTGAGAAAAAGAACACACCGTTGGCCCACAAGGCCGGCGGTTGTTTTTTGCTCTAGAAAAGTGTGTCTGAAAAAATGACGAATTTCATGAAACCGATTCAGCACAATCGCATAAAATAACAATCGGCGGCATAAGAGAATATTTGCAGATGTGCCTAAGGTCCTGCTTATTACAGACGAAGTGTTCTTTCACCGTTCTCGCGGCTTGGAACTACGCCGTGGCATTTTAAACACGAAGGCCCAAACATAAATGTTTGGGCCTTCGTGTTTAAAATGGTGGCCGGGACCGGGGTTGAACCGGTGACACGGGGATTTTCAGTCCCC
>JAEEGH010006066.1_pt1 | contig 29815 bp, 24 predicted proteins | sample 9134181 | NCBI WGS metagenome assembly JAEEGH01 (sample SAMN16246544, study PRJNA631951) | gut metagenome | biome: gut microbiome; feature: rumen; material: DP-attached | host: Bos | place: Iran: Karaj | collected 2018-10 | reverse complement strand
ATCAAAATCAAATTCTCGAAAACTAGTCTCTGACGCCACATAGACATCATAGTATACCTGATCTGTTATGCCGTAATACTCCATAGCGGTATGGTGAGACACATAGGACGTCGGCGTAATCTTGCTTGCTATCTGAAAGCGATTAGCAACCGGTGCTCCTGTCTCCCCACTGATGCAGGTATACATATTATTACGGATTTTCACCACCATTCCCTCCTTCATCAATCGCTTGATTGCAGAGCGAGCGCTGTCCATATTGTCATAATATTTATTTACATCTTCCACAGTAAATACGGGAGTTTTCAATAGCTCAAAATACAAATTCAAAATCAACACCTCCATGTTTTATAAATCAACTTGGGTTATATGTAAACTAATTTGCTCGTTTTATAAACCTAATATACAACCAGTTTCCAACAAAGTCAAGTTTAATTTCATTTCAAAATGGTTTATATAGCTGTTGATTTGTCGCATTTTTAAACTTTTTCAGTGGTTGATGCAGAATTTGCGCCAACCACACATGGTATTCTCGTTGCTCGATTACCCAGCAAACTGAGGCATATCATGATTCACCTCAGCCCTATAATAACTGCTTATGGTGCTTCCTGCGTTGAACAAGCTGGCAAGTAAATAACTTTTTATATTCCGCACCTTAGTAGTATTCTTCCCAAGGCAATTAATTACATACTCCACATGAGAATAATTAAGCTTCAGGAATTTGCTTTTCACAAGATTCTTTGGATACACATCTCCTGCGATGGTAATCTCTTCGTTTTTAGACAGAACTGTCTCCAGAATCAGATTAAAGATTCCCTCTACCATCTCCTTGTCATATGGATGAGCCAGAAGAAGACTGTCATAATCAATATTTTCCTTGATGATTTCACTATAGCCTTCCATCTCATCTATCGCATCCTCTGGTGTAAGATTGATTGATAAGACAGGATTAGTTTTTCTCATATTAGTCTTATTTATATTATTCTTATTAGAGTTCAGATTCTGAACACGGTCGTGTTCGTTTTCCGGACACGCATGAGTTCGATTATCGAACACGCAAGTCTCTTCTGAGTTCATTTTCTGAACTCGTAGAGCAGAATTATCCATATTTGACAAGTCTTCTTCCGCAGAAACAATGCCAGCTCTTTCCTCACTAGAATCTAAGCCTTGCTTCTCCTCTGCTGTCTCATCTTCAGAGATAAAGTTCATTACATAGAACACGCTTGCCTTTGCAATTCCCATATTCTTCTTCTCGATAAGACCAATTCCACTTTCACTATCAAGCTCCTTAAGAAGAGCCACAGCCTTAGTCTTACCACAATTAAGCGTAGTCATAATATCTTCCAAGCTGTAATTGATATAAACTTTTCCATCCTCATCCAGCCACTGATTCGCCAGTGACAGACTCATTCGATCAAGCATGAGAGCATATAGAGTCTTGGCATCATTGCTAAGACCCCTGAAACACTCTTTTTCATATAAAACACGAGGAAGTCGGAAGAATGCATTTTGACTTGCCTACGCACTTGTGTAATAGCTGTATGTTATTTTCTCACTCAAACCGCTTCCTCCCTTCATACAAATCTCTTGAGATATAGCTTTATTCCCTCGGATTTCTCAGCTATCTCTACTAATCCAAATGTTTCCAATTCCTCAATAGCTGCAATAGCTTCTGCCTCATCCCAGTTAAGTTCTGCGCTAATTGCAACAACATTTGCCTGAATATATACATGCTCTTTCTCATCAATCCATCCGATTTCTACAGATATCTGCTGTTTCTCCATGAGCACCGCATAAATAATCTTTGCTGAAGCTGTCATTGTCTTAAATGGCTCCTCTTTCATGAATGCCTTCGGGATATAAAGATAATCATATTGTTCCGCCTGTTTTCCATAAATATAATTGAACTTCATACTCTACTCCTCTCTAAACGCTTCCAGATATTCATCAATCATCTTGGTATCAATTAATACAATTCTTCTCACATGGATAATGGCATGATCCTCAGCTGCCATCATGCGGAAGGTATTAGGGCTTACGGAGTAGCGTTTAGCGCCCTCACTGATGCGAACATATCGCTTCTCACCTATCATTTCCGGCTTAATGTTTTCCGGTAACTTTTCATTTTTTGACATAAAAAAAACATCCTTTCCTTCGTTTGAAGTACTTAGATGTTTTAAGTCCAAAAGGCTACGATGTAGTTGACTACAATTTTACGACGGTCACTGTCGTAAAAATATTTCTCGCTTTTTGATAATTTTTTAATTGATTGGAACTGATTTCATTGATTCAAAAATCAGTTGCTTTATTGTCCACTGAAGTCCAAATTGCGATATTTACACCCTTTGTGAATCGTCGTATTTTCGAATCATTTCCATGTGATTTGGACTGATTCGGACTGATTTTCAGTCTATTTATCGAGTGACTTCATCGTAGGAAATATAGAGACGTCTCCTATCGTGGTGCCAAAACCATGCCGGATAAAGTTTACATAAGCAATAATACCTTCCCATTTGAATGCAAGATACTAGTCTTCACTGGAAAGAAGTTGATTAGGCTCTACTATCAGCCGAATAACACGGTCTAGTATATGACTTATTAAATAACAAACCCACCCCAGTGTGTCAATCTACAGAATCATTTTCCTGCTTTTGACACCCTAGGACGGGTTTGTTTTGTAGTAGCCAAGGCCACTTAAGGATAAGTGTCCTTCATATTCATTTTTATAATTCGTATCGCAGCAATTTTAAAAGTTGTAAACTAGTTGTAAATTCATTTCTTTCATCCGTCAAATACTTGAAAATAAAGGATTTCTAGCCATTGGTTAATACCATGCCATGGCAGATGAATATTACTTTAACCATATAATTTAAACCTCTATAATTCCCCGTATTTCGGGGCTTTCTTTATATTTTAATGCAGAGTGAAAGATAGTTATTACTTGGCATATATTACCATATTTTGACATATTTTTATAGGCAAAAGGTGTAAAATTGGGTGTAAATATTTTATATTTACACCCATATATTTCTACATGTTACATATACACGTCGTGTGATACTTGCTCTTTGTCGTTATGTCTGGTGCAATATTTGCACTTTATTGTCAAACAAGATGCAACGCTTCTGAAACAAAAACCGTGGCAAAGCCACGGTTTTGCATGAAACAGTTTAAATTTAGATTTCTTAATAATTCTCCGCATGTACTTCAAAGTATGCCTGTGGATGTGCGCAAACCGGACAAACTTCCGGTGCTGCCGTTCCAACAACGATATGTCCGCAGTTGCGGCATTCCCAGACTTTGACTTCGCTCTTTTTAAATACTTCCTGAGCTTCAACGTTTTTAAGAAGTGCACGGTATCTTTCCTCGTGTTTCTTTTCGATTTCCGCTACCATTCTAAACTTAGCGGCAAGTTCAGGGAAGCCTTCCTCTTCGGCTGTTTTTGCGAAGCCTGCGTACATATCCGTCCATTCGTAGTTTTCGCCTGCTGCCGCTGCGCCCAAGTTTTGTGCTGTATCTCCGATGCCTTCAAGTTCTTTGAACCACATTTTTGCATGCTCTTTTTCATTATCGGCGGTCTTTAAAAAGAGTGATGAAATCTGCTCAAAACCTTCTTTTTTTGCCTTCGAAGCAAAGTATGTGTATTTGTTACGTGCTTCGGATTCGCCCGCAAAGGCTGCCATTAAATTCTTTTCTGTCTGTGTTCCTGCATATTTGTTTGCCATATTTTGTCTCCTTCCTTAAATAAAAATCATTGCTTTCGTTTGGATAATATGATTTTAACATAGCTTGTGTAATAAAAAAAAGAATTTTTTGTGAATTTTAAAAGCCGCGACTTTGATATGCTCCCCCTTAAGTAGACATGGTAAATAACCAAATCTACTTAAGGGGGTTTTTTATGTCTAAATATTCTACAGAATTAAAGATTGCCGCGTGTAGAGACTATCTTGAAGGAAATTTATCACGCCAAGAAATATATGATAAGTATGGCATTAATCATGGCGAAAGTAGTCATTATAAAATGCTCGAAAGATGGGTTCGTAGATATCTTGCATTTGGCGAAAATGCATTTATTCAATCTAGTGGTAATAGATGCTATTCTACCTCGGAAAAACTGCAAATAATTGAAGAGTATCTTGAAGGACAAGGGTCGCTAGAGGATATTGCCATTAAACATGGTATACCTTCGTCTTCAACTCTACATCATTGGATTTTATTGTATAATGCTAATAGAGAACTCAAGGATTATAATCCTATGCGGGAGGTCTATATGGCAGAAGCAAGAAGAAAAACCACTATTGAAGAGCGCAAAGAAATCGTTGAATACTGCTTATCGCATGACAGAGCTTATAAAGACACGGCTAGCTTGTATAATGTCTCATATAGTCAAGTGTATTCATGGGTTAGAAAATATGATGCTACTGGTGAAGAAGGATTGTCTGATAAACGTGGTCGTCATAAAACTGATGATGAAGTAGATGAATTAGAACGTCTTCAAAGAGAAAACAAACGGCTTAAGCGTCAGTTAGAAGAAAATGACATGTTGGTACAATTATTAAAAAAAGTGAAAGAATTCGAAGGGATGTGAGGCTCGGCAAACAACGCTATGAATCAAAGTATATGGCAATTAAATACTTTTATGAAAACAAAGGCTGGAGTATTAACTGGATGTGTAAGCAGTTATCTGTTTCAAGAGCTGCTTATTATAAATGGTTGCATAGAGAAATACCTATTCAAGAACAGGAAAATATTGAACTAGCAAATCTTATTAAAGAGTATGATGAGCGTTTTAATCATATCTTAGGCTATCGAAGAATGACCTCTTGGATCAATCATTTTAATCACACGAATTATAGTAAAAAACGTGTTCACAGGATAATGAAGAAGTTAAATGTTCATTCTGTTATCAGAAAGAAAAAGAAAAAATATTTATCTTCAACACCACAGGCTGTAGCTGAAAACATTCTTCAAAGAGATTTCTATGCGACTGCACCAAATCAAAAATGGGCAACAGATGTAACCGAATTTAAAATACCGGGTGAAAAGAAAAAACTATATTTAAGTGCCATTATCGATTTATATGATAGATATCCTGTTTCGTACATTATTAGTTCTAGAAATGATAATAGATTGGTATTTAAAACATTTGACAAAGCTATTATTACAAATCCTGATGCAAAACCTATCTTTCATAGCGATAGAGGTTTTCAATATACAAGTAAAGTCTTTCAAAGAAAACTTGATAATCAAGGTATGCAACAATCAATGTCGAGAGTAGGTCATTGCATTGACAACGGGCCAACAGAAGGTTTTTGGGGAATTATCAAATCTGAGATGTATGCTTTATATGAAATCATAGACGAAGCCTCTCTGAGATTTGCAATCAAAGATTATCTAAGGTTTTATGCAGAAGAACGCATACAAGAACGCTATAACTGTAAAACTCCGCTTGAAGTAAGAATGGAAGCTTTATCCGCTGTAAATCCTACAGAATATCCTATTCCAGAAAACAAGCGAATCAATAAATACAAAGAGGAATGGTGTGCATAGAAAAATGACCATACCTCATACGAAGTATGGTCATTCTCTAAACACTCATTTTAGATATTTATCCTGTCTACTTGACAGGGAGCATATCACTTTCGCCGCGGCTTTTAATTTTAAATACTCTTATTCATTCTTATTATCATCGTCTTTTTTGCCATTAGCCCTTTTAACAAAGACGATTACAACTACGGCTGCTGCCGCTGCCGCACATATTACAATCCAAAGAATCGGATGAGCTCTGTCTCCGGTATTCGTGCTGCCGCTTCCCTTCGTGTCAGTTCCACTGTCGGCTCTGCCGCTGTCCGCAGCTGCTTTGGCTACCTTAAATGCCACGCCCACATTGTCACCATCACTGAACAAGGCTGTAAGAACATGGTCGCCTTCTCCCATAGAAGCGATGAATTCAGGCTTAAATTCAATTATTACACTACCCGGTTTCGCTGTGTAAAGGCTGCTATCGATTAGAACACCGTCAATCATGATTCCTTCAAAGTTTGTAAATGTCAATTCATCATGAAGCGCGCGTTTGAAAACAAATTTCGGAATCTCTTCGGAACTTGGATCGATGGTTGCGTCTTCACCTTCAATATTTACATATACAGGCTCGCCATAAGCAAGGATTTCTTCCTCTTCAACATGACTTGCATCATTATTGCAAACTCTTCTTTGAAGTCCTCGCTCCGTTTGCGTCGGTTCTAATATTACTTCCCAATCGCCCCAGTCATGTCCGATAGCCGGAACCGCGTCTGTTTCCAATGTGTCATTATGTTCCGCACCATCAAGACTTGTTACGGCATCTATTGAAAATGAATAAACCGTCTTTCCTTCTTCCGTGCAGCTTGGGTCTATTATTTCCACATCATCTATGGATGCCGCTGCCGTATTTGTATGAGATGAATCATGCTCACAAATATATGTTGCATTTACATCCGTTCCATCAAAATCAAATCCCACAAATTTCCACTTGTGTCCCAGCGGATCTGTTGATGAAATCAATTTTGTTACGACATGCTGTACCCTATCCGGACTTGCTGCTTGTGTAAGTGTAGCCGTTGCACTTGTTTCTCCGCCGCTTTCACAGGTTGCCGGAATAACTGTCGGTGTTATGTTTTGTACATTTGTTGCTTTTGGATCACTGCACCTTGTACATGTAAAGTTAAATGTTGCCGTGTATTTGCCGCCTGCCGTCGGTGTCCATACTACCGCATCATCTCCGTCATAAGAATAATTGTGTCCCAATGCCGTTTCCGTAACTTTTGATACTTCAACACTGTCAACCGTTACGGCATTGCCATCAGGGTCTGTATCTACAGATATTGTATATGTTTCTTTGCCATCTTCCGTACAGCTTACAGGTGTAACAACAGGTAACGAAATATTTGCTTCAACCCTGTCTGTTGCGCCACAACCGCTTCTTTGGCAAGTAAAGTTAGCATAGCTTGGCGCAAAATCGGCATCTTCACTTCCGAATGTAAATCCGCTGAAGGCCCACTGATGTCCCAGAGCTTCCGCAGACGAAGATTCATATGTATCCGTAAGTTCTACGTGTGTATAGATATTTGCTTCTGCCGTAAGAGTCGCAACCGCTCTTACACTTCCGCCTTCGCTACAAGAAGGAGGATTTCCTTCCGGAGTCGCATTTACATCCAATGTTGTTGTGGCTCCGCAAGCGTCTCTGTCACAAATAAATGGGAAATGTGCTATGTAATTTGTTGCATCGCTTGTATCCCAAGTAACATCCGTGCCTGTATCGTATATATAATTGTGTCCGAGGGCCGGCAATACAAATGTATAGATGTTTCCGGTACGCTCTGTTCCATCGGGAGCATCATCCGCGGCAACCGTCGCCTGCCAAACATCCGCTCCGTTTGCTTCACATGTAGCCGCAACGCACTCTGCATCATTTCTGACCGGTGTTACTTCCACTGACTGTGTATGACTTTCATCGTTTGCACACTTATAGTTTGCATACGCGTGCTCGATTACCGTTCCGGCGCCGTCCAATACACAGTTGAAGCTGTTGAACTGCCAATTGTGATTCAACTTAGGTGTTGTGGACAGTACTGTTGTAACGCTATGTTGCGTATTATCCAAACTGGTCGCCTGCGAAAGCACCGCTGATACCGTAACACTTCCGTCCTGTTCACAAGTTGCCGGCACTTCCGTTGCTGTTATATTAGGAACATCAACGCCTTCAACATTGTGACATACGCCGCATTCAAACTTGAATGTTGCGGTATAAAGACCGTTTACACCTTTAACCCACTCTATATTTTCATTTCCAAGATATGTATAATTTTGATGGCCCGTTGCCGGAATCACATTGGTTCTATATTCATATGTATGTGCCTCACCGTCAGGGCTTTGACTTGCCTCTATGGAAACCGGATATTCCGTATAGCCGTCTTCCGTACATGTCGGATCGTGCACAACAGCAGCTCCTATTGTTCCGGTCTTGTTATTTGGCGTCAAGCAATTATGAGCACAATGATATTTAACTATGGCCGTTATATTATGCTGTGCATCTTCGCTTACTAATATTTCATCAAAATCCCAATCATGTCCGAGAGCCGCATCCTCAACATGGTTGGATGAAATAATACCGTTACAGGAATAACAACGTATTACCTCATTATGGCTTCCCGCTTCCTCGCATGTTGCCGGAATCACATCTTCATTTTCCATTGATTTCGGCACATGTACCGCCGTAACCGCGCCCGCAAAATGTATGGTGTTTTCATCATTTTCGATAGATGTTATTGTTACACCGCTGTTTGGCGTTATATTTGTGGTCGATGACATTGAATAACGAAAATCCACATTTACGTTATCCGCCAAATATTCAAAATTGTATTCTGTATCACCCGTTAGTGTGTCTTCATACGGTGTTTCAATTGAGCCCCATTTCTTGGCAACAACCGTTAGAGGCCCTTGGCTGATAATATTTTCCGTTGTTATACTGATTGTAGGATCCGTTGTTCCCAGCTGTCCGCATGACGGAACCGAAAGATTTATGTTTAGGTTGCTTATCTTCTTCTTTGCAAAAACATAAACGTTAGTATTTTCATTTAAGTTTTGTGTCAGGAAAGCTTGCGCATCCTCTTCCATGGCAGTCTTTGGATTTTCCTTCAACGCATAATAGCTTAAAGGACGGCCTACTATGAGTATTCCCGCATCATAAGCTTCATCTACCGGACAGCTATCCAAAATGGTAGATTTCACTCCGGCGGTTTCTATTGATGTACCTGCTGCAATCTGCACTGTTATAACAGGCGTTTGCGTTTCTCCGTCCGCCGTTGTTTTATATACGGATAATGTTATAGGTGTAAGAGCCGGTATCACTTCCGTTCTTGTATGATCAGGATTGTTTGTACATGTATATAATATCGCGCCTGCTTCTGATATAGTCGCTTCTTTTGTTACCACGCCCGCGTTCCAAGCATGACCCGTTGCGCTTGTTGGATTAGCTTGTTTCGTATCCGTTAATGCTTCATGTGTGTATGTATTATTCTCAGCAGAAAGCGTTGCGATATACTGCGTATATCCATTATCCTCACATGTAGGTGCTACAACACTTGTTTCCACATCCATGCGAAGAGAGCCTTCATCTCCGCAATGAGAACATCTAAAGTTGGCTGATGCTGCGGTGTAACCTACCGACTCATTACCTGTCCATGAATAATCTACAAGGCTATAATCATGTGCACCACCAACTATACGCCAATCAACCGATGCTGTACCGGTATACTGTCCTTTACCTTGAATATTAAGAATATATCCGTTAGGTTTTGCAAGAGTTCCTTTATCAGTACCACTTACTATTTCATAGTCTGTCTCCGCATTAAGAGTAACATCCCCCGGCAATACAACGGATTGAATTTGCACCGTTAGTTCTTGGCCCGTATATTGAAGCTCATCTGATACAAGCGTTATTTGGGCATTCGAAATACTGATTTCATTTTCCGCCTTAAAAAGCGCAATGCTGAAAATCAGAAGTATTGCCGATATTGCAATTATTACCGCTGTTGTTACAAATACCTTTCTCTTTGCCATTAACATAACCATACCCCCTATGGTCCATAAAATATATATCTTTATAATTTACATAATGCCAATAATACATTTTTACTATAACAGAAAAATTGTCACAATACTATGACAATTTTGTAAATATTTTGAAAACTTTGTTAACATAAAAAACAAGCGACGGTTTTCTTAAACCATCGCTTTCAAGCTATTCTTTATTTGGATTATAAAAACTAACGCCCTTTCGACCCTTTTCTTTTCTTTCATAAAGGGCCTTATCCACATGTTTCATCATAACATCCGGATCTTCTTCATTCTTTCCGAATACCGCTCCGGCACTGATTGTAATGGATGGCAAGTGACTGTCATCCTTTGTAAGGGCCTCGTTTATAATCTCTGTTTTCGTTTTTATAAGATCCTTGCATTCTTCTTCGATATTTACCATGAATACAACGAATTCGTCGCCGCCGATTCGGCAAATATAATCGTCCTGCCTAAAGGTATCTTTTAAGACTTTCGCAATACGCTGCAAAACCTTGTCTCCCACATCATGACCGTGAGAATCATTAATTTCTTTAAAATGATCGGCGTCAATCATCATTATTGCGGTATTTTTATGATCCAAATTTGACTTTAACACATCATATCCCGCTCTGTTGTAAAGCCCCGTAAGCTTATCGTGGGATGCTTTATAGTTAAGATTTTCCATATTTCTCTTAACTTCGTTGTAAAGCCCGTTATAAACATGGGCCAAATAGCGAAACTCCCTGGCGCCTTCTATAGGCAGCTCTCCGTCTGTCCTTAATTTTTTAACGCTCTTAACCAAAGGATTGATTCCCAAAATGAAAAGCAACAATACAAATACAAAAATACCTACAATTAAAACAATTATCCAAGCTATGATAAGCTTTATTTTTTGATTCATTGCCTTATCAAGGCTTGTTTGCTCTGCATAAACCGACTTTTCCAAATCTCCCAGGCATTTATTCATATTGTCTCTTATAAGGCTTTTAACATTATAATAATTCTCATCATGAACAATTGTCCGGGCTTTTGCTATTTTTTCGCTATCCGAGAGATTCATATCCTCCGGGCTTAAAACTACGGCCTTTAACTCTTCGGGATAATCACTGATGGATTTTGCCTCAACCACAAGCCTCATGGCATAAAACTCCGTGTTCATAAGGGCAATTGATTCTTCCATAGCCTTTTGCAAATCTTTAAAAGCCTGTGACTCCCCCGCAAGCTCCTCTACCGCCGACATTGCTTTTTCGCGACTTTTTGTAACATTAGCCTCTCTAAAATAGTTCTCCATATGAGAAGAATCCGTCGTTACCGTAAAATCCTGAACTTCCTGCGTCAAATAATCCGAACCGTCCATCAGACCGCTTGCCGATTTTTGCAAAGATAAATATTCATTTGTCGCTTTTGATAAATTTGAATAAATATAAGCTGCTTCATATGTTTGAAACACCAGAATCGCTGCAATTATAATTGCCAAAGCAACCATAATCAAATGGGTCATCCGCAAGGATATCCCTTTGTTTTTTAGTCTTTTAATTAGTTTCATAACCCAACCTCATCTTATTTATCCGTCCCAATTCGGTATTATAACAAATCAAAAGACAAAAAACAAATAATAATTAATCCATTTTTTCGTATGTTATTTTTCCGGCATTTTTTAAATTATATGAAAACTCATCAACATTTTTTGAAGGCCAATAGCTCTTAAGACTAAGCTTAAGCTCTTTTGTACTCGGTTCGTAAGAATAGCTGACTACAAGGGTGCCGAAGGTTCCCCCTATTTCATCATTATCTATGGTTATGCTTCCCGAATACTCTGCGTTTTCTTCTATCTTAACAATGCCCTCGATTTCGGATGACTTCAAAGCATCGTCCTCTTTATCTGCGCTTTTGTAAATAGCACCCGCTTTTGAAAGGGCCTTATCGCCATCTTCCAAAAAGAACTCCAGCTCATCTGTCATAAGCTTGCCTTTATATTCGTAAGATGCTTCCCAACTTCCTTTTAAAGCATTCTTAACTTGCTTGATTCTTCCGGATTCGGAACCTCCGAAGAAAAGTCCCAAAAGAAGCAATATTGCAACAGCAATTATTATTACGATTACAAGCAAAAGCTTTAGTTTCTTCTTTGCTCCGCCCGCCTTCATGTTTTTAGGCAATTCCTTGCTCATATCCGTATAGCCTTGGCTGAATTCCATGTCATCTTCCGCACCTTTATTGCTTTTTACCGCTTCCGGGCTTTGTTGACTTGATTCATTATAAGCTTGTTCAACAACTTCCGCTTTTTGCTCTTCCGGATTTTGTTCTATCTTTGTTCCGCATTCGGGACAAAATTTAGCGCCCGCATCTATTTCTTTTCCGCAATTACTACAATACATTTTCTCCTCCTAAAAGCCTCTTATTCATCCTTTGGCGACCATGAAGGCTGTAAATCTTCTATGACTTCGTTATCATCTACCTTTACAACCACCTGGAATTCGTCCTCATAAACTATTTCACCCGGAAAATTTGTATATACCACGTAATATGGGTGGTTATAACGCTCCAAAAGCCACATTGCAGGATTAATAAGCTTCATCATTTCTTCCGTATTCTCGGTTTTGAAATAGCAAATAACCTTTTCCTGGTTTTTACACTGTGGCGGATAAGGTAAGATTTCCGAAAACCACTTATCTATTTCAAGAAATAAGTCTCTGTCTTCCTCATCCATAACCTCATCTTGAATCATCTGCATGCACATACTGAAAATACCTTTTCCCCAGTTTGTATTTACGGCTTTTTCGCGCCCCTGAATTCTTACATATTTAAATTTCATAGCAATCACCCCACTGTTTTCTATATATTTAATATATCATCTTTTTTCTTGTCATTCAATCTGCTAAACTTCGAATGCTATGCAAATAAAAAGGAAGTCTATGCTTTGCCATAGACTTCCTTTCCAATATTTTATTTAAGCATTGCTTTTCTTTTTTACTGCCGTAAATGCAAGTGTTGCCGAAGCTGCAAAAAATATTGCAAAATAAACTTCCAAATGTGAGCTGTCGCTTGTTAAAGGCGAATTTGCCTCCCTAACTGCCTGTAAGCTTATGGAAACCGACAATCTTGCAAGGCTTGCCGCGTTCATCCAAACCGGCGTTTTCCTATCTGCACTGTTTGAATTGTCTAAATTATTGCCGCTATTTGAATAATTTACATTATTTGTAGGATTTGCCTGTGCTTTTGAAGGCTGTGCATTTGTCGGATTTTGATTATTGTTTGACGGAGTCGGTGCCGTATTTAAAGGCGGCATAGTTGTCTGTGGAGGATTTGTTATATCATTGTCATCCACAAAATATTCCGCTTCCAATCCCTCAAATTCCACATCCTGCACAAATGGCGCAATTACTTTCGTTCCCGGCGTCGTAAACTCATAAGGTCCGTAAACCCTACTGTCTGTATTATAATGTCCTGCCTCCTCAAAAATGCTCGATATTGCCTCATTTGAAGCTATTTCTTTTATATAATAAACATTGCCCGAGACATTGAAAGGCAGCAAAATAGCACATTTTCCGTTTTCATCCGTGTATGCGCTTGATACAAGTTCCTTACATTCTGCATCTTTGTATGCGCCGTAAAGTGCTGATTTTACAAATACGGGATTGTCTGTGTCACTTGCCGAATCAAGCTTTGTAAAGCTAAGAATAATCTTTGCTTTGGCGCTTCCGGATTTTGTTGCGCTTACACTTACTTGTTTTGTGGAAGATGTGGATTCTTTAACCGCATCATTTGCAAAGTAAGCCTTGTTTGTAAGTCCCGTGGTTCTTTTTGCGGCATCCGTGGTTGTAATTGCTGTTTTATATGTAATCACATATCTTTCACGCTCTGTCTGTGCAGGAAGAACAATATTAAGCTTAGTTGTACCGTCGGCTTGAGGTGTAATACTTAAGTTAACTTTATCCGTAACATCCACAGCATTGGATTTAACAACGAATGTATCTTTATCAAAAACAAGGCCGTTTCCGATTTCATCTTCGATTTCAAGGAAATTTGAAATGTCAGCGTGAGCTTTGTTTATTTCGATTGTCCAGCTGATTTCATCATCGTTTTTTATAAAGCTTCCCGTTTTATCGATGGCTTTGTTGATAAACTTTGTAGCATTGTCCTTGCTTTGTGCAAGAGCCGCAACTTTCGTGTTGTCACCTTCCAATGTATCCGATGTGAAATATGCCGTATTATCCGCCGATATTACCGCCTGGCTTAATGCCTCTCCCGGACTTAATTTATCGACATCAAACGTTACATATATTTCTATCGTTTTCTTTTCGGATATGGCGTTTTCCCAGTTAACGCTTAGTTCTTTGTTTGTGTTGTCAGACACTATTGTAGCTGACGAGTCTGCGCTTCCATCGGCATTTTTAACGCTGACTTTGGCAATATTATAGTAATCATCCGGAATCACAGCGTTGTCTTGTGTGGTGAAAATACCCGAAAGCGCATCCTTTACTTCTACCTTTTCCAAGGTCATGGCGTTTTCATTTACCGGAATCGTAAATTTAAAGTAGGATAAATTCTTTTCGTCATTGTATTCCACAGCAACGCTTTTTGAAATAAGCTTGTTTGCCAAGCTTTGATTTGCGCTGTCCGTATCCCTATAGTCATTGCCTGCGTAAGATATTTCTATCTTGGCATTTGACATATATTTATGATCATTATTCGAGCGGAAATACTCCAACGCCTTTGTTTTGTAGCTTATAACAACATCATCAAGAGTTTTTGCATCCGCATCCAATGCTTCTTTATCAAAAGTAAAAATTAATTTTCCCTCTGTATACTCATAATCATATACGGATGCGGAAGGTATAGAACCATCCGAATACTTAACTTCCGGGCTTTGTGCAAGTTCCTGATAGTTTTCTTCAAGAGACTCTGTAATCACAGCTTGACTATAGTCTTCTATTCTTGTGCCCGGATTGATTTCCCAGGAAAGAAGACCTGTTTTTTTATCCGCACCTTTTGCGATTTCATCCACATAAACCGCAAGATAATCGCTTGTGACCGACGGTGCGCCCCAAACTCTGCCTACTCCGCTTCCGTTTCCGCTTCCTTGTGGGTATAATGTCTGAACATAAGCCGTATTAACAACTTTGCTGTTAAGGTTTGTGTCCCCGCTATGTGAATAAGAACTGTCTATGTTTGTTCGGAATACTATTGTATAACTGTCTTCAAAGCCGGCATGCGAATCGTCACCGAAATCAAAGTAGATAGTTTGATTATTGCTTGCATCGCTTTCTATGCGATAAGAAATACCCGTCTGCAAATCGCTTCTTGCATCTTGACTCAAAGCTATCTTTTTATTGCTGCCCGTTGTGATTTTTACACCATAGCTTTCATCGATTGTAAGACCTTCCGATAAAGCATCGCTTACAATAGCTTTCCAAAAGCCTATTTTGGCATCATTGAGTTTTATTGTCCAATCAATGGAATTGCCGCTTGTCTGCATTCCTGTTTTTGTTATTCCCGTAAATGGCACTTTGACGCTTGCATTTGCGGACTCGCTTGCGGGATCTATGGAAAGATCCGATGTGCCCTTATCCAAACTTACGGTATTTATGCTTATGGTATCACCATTTCCCAAATAAGCATTTTCATTTGCTTTTTCAATCAAATCGCTTTTCAAATATGTACGAACCACAATATAAGCAGGCGCTGTAGTCCCTTCGGCAAAGCTATAAGAAAAGCTTGAAGCGCTTTTATCAAAATCTATACTTTCGGATTCCCCGTAGGTCTTACCCGTATTTGCTCCCACAAACTCCAATTCGTCGGGAACTATTGTATCCGTAAGCGTTACACCCGCCAGACTAAGACCCGAACTTTTTGAATCGGTAGCGACACCGATTGTCCAGTCCACATATTGTCTTCCGGATTCAGAATCGAATTTTACTTCCGATGCTTCTTTTGTTAAGCCCGAAATCATTGTGGGAAGTTTGGGAAGTGACAATACAATTTCATCTCCCAATTTTGTCTTTGGTGCAATCAAATAGTCATTCATTTCATTATCGCCCATTTTTGACGCATCCAAAACGCCTTCAAAACCGATAGCCGCATTAATGTTTGTTATTCCGTCGTTGCTTACGGCTTCTCCCATAATGACCTTAAGAACATTATCCTTTAGCTCGTAATTTGCAATAACAAGATTAAAGTCCGGATCAACTATGCTTCCCGAACTGTCTTCGATATTTAATACTTCAGGAAATGTGAAGGAAAAATAATCTCCTTCGGAAAGGCTTGTATGCGGATCCGCTATATCGAATTTTAAGGACCCTCCAAAGCCATCGATATCAAGTACAGAATAGCTGTCGCTATCTATTAGAAATTTTCCGTTTTCTTTTGTAAAATCCCGAGTCTCTCCGTTAACCGTATAATAGAACGAATTATAAGAAAACAAAAGTTCATCGGACTGCCCCAAATTTATTTCTCTCCCCGACTCCTCCGCAAATACCGCGGTCTGCGAAATACCTATTACTGCAACCAGTGCAGCCAATAGTAAGCTTATAAATTTTTTCATGATTTTTGCCTCGTATTATCAGTCTTTTTGCGCATTTGCCATTTGGGTAAACAAAAGCACGTTAACAATATTAGTCCCTTCTTTATAATAAGTCAACAATGTAATGCTTTAATTTTGAACAAAATAAATACAATTTGTAAACAATTTATTAAAATCCGCCATTTCCTTGTTTTCTGATTTTGAATGATTTATACTAGAGTCAAATTTCACAAAATTTAATGTTTTGTGTAATACAATTCAATTTTTTAGTCGAGCATCTATTCGACGAGGGCAAAGGGGTAAAAAATATGGCAAAAACAAAAACTTTTCAAAAAACAAACAGACCGAAAAAGTCTGTATCAAGAAAGCTTTTAGCTTTTCTTCTTCCGATAATTGCGGTTGCAATTGTCTTTATTATCGTTATTCTCTCACTGAGAGCAAGATCGATTATCAATGAGACTTCTATGAACGCTTTGCAGCAAGAAACCGTTGCAAATGCAAATGATTTCAGCAGTGATATCAAAACCCTCATAGGTCAGCTTAATATGATCGGTGACACTTTGGAAACATTTACATTTCCAAATAACGACGCAATTAAAAGCTATTTGGTTAATGAGTCATTAACCTTGTCACCGGACGCTCCGAGCGGTGTTTATTTATATCTTACGGATGGTTCTTGGATTGACCCTACGGATTGGGTTCCCGATCCGGGCTATGTGTTTACTGAGCGCGGTTGGTATCAAGAGGGCGTAAACCACCCTACATTTGAACTTGGTACTCCTTATGTTGATGAAGATACAGGCGGGATGGTTGTTTCCATTACCAAATCTGTTACTCTTGCAGACGGCAGGACCGGTGTTGCGGGTATCGACCTTAACTTAAGCAGTATCACGGAAACCGTTAGTTCAATTTCTCCAATGGGAATCGGTGGTTCAATGATGCTTTCGGGCGATTCGGTTATTTCCTTCTTCGATCCTGAAATCATCGGTACAAAAGTAAGCGATAATCCTGAAAACGGATACTTACAGATGGCTTATAAAGCTACATCCACTCCGGGTGAAGTAGTAAGTGCAAAGAACGGTTCCGATGCTTATCTTATTGATGCGGAAAACGTTGATGGTACGGATTGGTATATTATCTCATCCGTTGCCGAAGGCGATGTAATGAAAGAAATCAACCAGTTTATGAATATCTGTATCATCCTTGCGGCTGCTGTTATTGTTGCAATTGCTTTCATTATGATTTATCTCATCAGAAGCATTATTACAAAACCTGTTGCAAGACTTACAGACAGTATTGTTAGAATTACCAATAACGACTTTACCGTTGATATACCGGAAACCGGTGAGGACGAAATCGGCGTAATGAACCATAATATGAAGCAATTCATCGAAAGAATGCGTGCTTCACTGGGTCAGATGCGAAGCGAAACAAATCAGCTTTCCGCAGAGGCTTTAAACAGTCGTTCATCATCCGAAAACATGAATGTACAGGCAAGAGACCAGTCCAACAACATGGAACAAATCCGGGTTGCCATGGATGGTATGTCCGGTGCCGTTACGGAACTTGCAATTAACGCAACCGAACTTGCCACAATGGTTACAGACCTTACACAGGAAGGCAACAAAGCAGATGAAACAATGAAAGTACTTGTTACAAAGGCAGACGACGGTCAGCGTGACTTGAAAGTTGTTACTTCCAGCATGGATAGCATTTCTTCCGCTATGAAAGATATGAATGATGTTGTTCGTACCGTTGAGGAAAGCGCTAAACAGATTACGGAAATTATCGATATGATTAACTCCATCGCAAGTCAGACCAACTTACTTTCTCTTAACGCTTCCATCGAAGCTGCCAGAGCCGGTGAAGCGGGCCGAGGCTTTGCGGTTGTTGCTACGGAAATCGGTGCTCTTGCTAATGACAGTGCGGAAGCCAGCAACAAGATCAGTCAGATTATTAATGAAATCCGTAATCAGATTTCTACTCTTGCAAAGAAATCTTCCGATAATATGGAAGAAATCGAACGCAGTGCAGCAAGCGTTTCGGATGCCGAGTCTACATTCGGTGAAATCTTCGAAAATCTTGATGTTACAAGCGCTGCAATGGAGAAGATGATTGGCATGTTGGGCGAAATCGACAATATCGCTTCCAGCGTTGCCGCTATTTCCGAAGAGCAGTCGGCAAGCTCGGAAGAAGTTACGGCAACTGTTGAGAACTTGGCAGTCAGCGCCAATGAAGTTGCGGACGAAAGCCAGAGTGTTACGGACAGTGCCAACACTGTTTCCAAATCGGCTGAATCCATCAACGAATTTGTTTCAACATTTAAGTTGTAATTATTGTTTTGAAATAAAAAAAGGGCGACAGCGTCGCCCTTTTTTTTATTGGTTATCTTCATTTTTTTGCCAATTACTCTAGTCATTTAGTTTCTCAATAACCCCTGCTTCGGTCTTTTTGATATGAGATCCGATAATTTCCGATACATCGCTTACGGTAATAAAGGCGGAATGGTCTACAGAATCGATAATGCTTCTTAACTCGTTTACTTCAAAACGGTTAAGAACGCAGTAAAGTACAACTTTCCTGCCGCTTACCAAACCCTCACCTTCCATAAGGGTTACGGTTCTTCCAAGTTCTTTGTAAATCTTATCCGCAATTTCTTTTCCTTCATTTGTTATAATCATAGCTGCTTTTGCCTGATCAAGACCGGACTCAACCCAGTCGATTATCCTTGAAGTTATAAAGTAAGTAAGCAAACTGTACATTGCGCGGTCGAAGCCAAAAAGAAATCCTGCAATAACGTATATGATTATATTAAATATGAGAACCGTTCTGCCCACAGGCATCTTAAACTTTTTATTAAGCATTATAGCCACGGTTTCCGTACCGTCCAAGCATCCGCCGAATCTGATTACCAGACCCACACCAAGACCCAAAATCACACCGCCGAAGCATACGGCAAGCAGGTATTGGTCCGTGACTTCCTGCAAAGGTCTGAATATTTCCACAAATATGGAAAATATCACCATGGCAAAAGCCGATTTTACAATGAAAATCGGTCCCATTTTTCTCGAACCGATTATAAGAAACGGAACATTAAATATAATTGTTAAAACAGACAAGGGCAGCTTGGTTAAGTTATTAACCATAATACCTATACCGATTACCCCACCGTCCAAAATCGTATTTGGAACAAGAAATTCCTCGATGGCAAATGCCGCTATTACGGCTCCCGCAGCAATCAGCAAGAATTCCCTAAACAATTTTTTCTTATCAATATGCAAATTATTCACTCCTGTTAGCTTTTTAACTATGATTGTATTTCTAAAATGTGATAACTGTCTTATAAACGTTCGAAAATTAAGGATTCTTTTTCTTTCGGCTTATCGCTGATGCTTATGGCCGAAACATAAGTTTTTGCGGCGTCAGCGAATTTTTTCTCATCACTTGCGTGCAAAACGGCAAGAACATCGCCTTTATCTACTTTATCACCCGGCTTTTTCTTGATGATTATGCCGGCACTGTAATCAATGGGATCGTCTTTCTTTTCTCTTCCCGCACCCAACATTACACTTGCGATGCCGATTTTTTCCGCATCCATAGCTGTTAAATATCCCGACTCTTCAGCTTTTAACTCATATATGTAATCTGCGGAAGGCAACAACTCGGGATTCTCTATCATGTTAATGTTTCCGCCCTGAGCTTTAATCCATTCCTTAAATTTTTCAAATGCCTTACCGTTTGCAAGAACTTCTTCAACTTTTTTCTTTGCTTCATCGATTGAAATTTTTTCTTCCAATGCGATAATATTCGAGCAAAGGCATACACATTCTTCTTTTAAATCCTCCGGTCCGTTTCCTTTTAGTAAATCTATTACTTCTTTGACTTCCAATGCGTTACCCACCGCATTTCCCAAAGGAATATCCATATTTGTAATAACCGCAACAACATTTCTACCGCAGTTTTTGCCTATTTTTTCCATTTCATCCGCAAGTTTCCTTGCATCTTCAAGGGTCTTCATAAAAGCGCCGCTGCCGCATTTAACATCCAAAACGATGGTCTTTGCGCCTGCTGCCAGCTTTTTACTCATAATGCTTGATGCAATAAGAGGAATACAATCTACCGTTGCCGTTACATCCCTTAAGGCATAAAGCTTTTTGTCCGCAGGAGCAAGATTTCCGGATTGACCTACAACCGCAACGCCTATTTTTTCTACCTGTTTTCTAAACTCCTCCGAACTAAGTTCTACTCTGAAACCTTCTATGGATTCCAGTTTATCCACAGTTCCCCCTGTATGACCCAAGCCTCTGCCACTCATTTTGGCCATAACGGCGCCAAGGCTTGAAACCACAGGAGCAATAACCAGTGAGGTTTTATCTCCCACACCGCCGGTGCTGTGTTTATCAACCGTTTTATCTCCAAAATTCGACAGATCCACCATGTCCCCCGACTCTGACATTGAAAGTGTCAGGTTTGCGGTTTCCATTTCCGTCATACCTTTAAAATAAACCGCCATGGCAAAAGCCGATGCCTGATAATCCGGAATTTCTCCTTTGGTATATCCTTGCACAAAAAAATCTATTTCTTCTTTTGTAAGTTCAAATCCGTCTCTTTTTTTACGGATAATATCATACATTCTCATATGCTTTTCCCCCAATATGCTTTCATTAATCGTTTTTGATTTAAAGTCCAAAGCTTTCCGGCAACAGCTCTCCTAAGCTAAATTCCTTTATATCGTCATCTTTTCCCCCGAGTATTATCTTAAAATCTTCATGGCAAAACTCTGCCATAACCTGACGGCAGACACCGCAAGGCGGACAAAAATCTTCTATTATTCCCGACTTACCGCCCACTATGGCTATTGCTTCAAAGTCTTTTACCCCTTCGCTTACTGCTTTAAAAATAGCTGTTCTTTCCGCGCAATTTGAAGGTCCGTATGCCGCATTTTCAATATTGCAACCTTTATAGACTTTTCCGTCTTTTGAAAGCAGGGCCGCTCCAACCTTAAAATCCGAATAAGGCGAGTATGAATTCTTCATTGCCTCTTTTGCAGCATTTACCAAATCTTTTTTATTCATAAGCAATCTCCGTTTTAAAACTTGTTCCCGCAAGCTGCGAATCTTTAATGTCAAACAAATCAGCAATTGTTGCGGCTATATCCGCATATGTTTTTCTAACACCCAAATCTACGGGCTTAACATTTTTACCATATACCAAGATAGGTACATATTCTCTTGTATGGTCCGTTGTGGGATAACCCGGATCGCAACCATGGTCCGCCGTAATAAACAAAATGTCATCATCTTTCATATTCTTTAAAAATTCCGGCAACCAACTATCGAACTCGCTCATAGCGTTCGCATAGCCGTCTATATCATTACGGTGTCCGTAGAGCATATCAAAATCCACAAGATTAACAAAGCAAAGTCCTGTAAAATCCTTTTTTTGATATTCAAGTGTTTTTGCCATACCATCGGCATTTCCGCTACAACGCACAAATTCTTTTATGCCTTTTCCCGCAAAAATATCTATGATTTTTCCAACGGACAAGGTGTCAAAGCCCTTGTTTTTCAAAAGATCCAGGATTGTATCTTTTGGCGGCTCGATGCTAAAATCATGACGGTTTGACGTACGGCTGTAGTTGGGATATTCTCCCACAAAAGGTCTTGCAATAATCCTTCCCACAGCGTGTTCACCAACCATTATCTTCCTTGCGATTTTGCATATATCATAAAGCTCCTCCACGGGAATTACTTCCTCGTGAGCCGCAATTTGAAGCACGCTGTCCGCCGATGTATATACTATCAAGTCCCCTGTTTTTACATGTTCTCTTCCGTAGTCTTTAATAACTTCCGTTCCGGAATAAGGCTTGTTACAAAGCACTTTTCTGCCGGTCTGTTCTTCAAGGGCTTCTATAATTTCTTTCGGAAAACCGTCAGGGTATGTGGGAAGCGGAGTATTTGAAATAACTCCACCGATTTCCCAATGTCCGATGGTTGTGTCTTTTCCCTTTGAACTTTCCGCCGACTTACAATAGGCTGCCGTAGGCGCATCTTCTTTTCCCAAAAATGACAAACCCTCTATATTTCCGATTCCCATCTTTTTTAAATTTGGAATATTGAATTTGTCCGATTTGGAAATAGTTTCCAGAGTATGACTTCCCTTATCGCCAAAATCCGCGGCATCCGGAAGTTCTCCCGCACCTACACTGTCAAGTACTATAATAAATGCTCGTTTCACTTAAATCCCCTTCTTTTCTTTAATAATTTTCCATCTCCACGGCTGTTTCCAAAGCTACCTTCATCATCTCCGCGAAGGATGTCTGCCTTTCTTCTGCCGGCAATTCTTCTCCTGTAAATATGTGGTTTGAACATGTGCATAGGCAAATTGCTCGTTTTCCAAGATAAGCCGCATTCATATATAACGCTGCTGCCTCCATTTCAACCGCCAACACTCCCATGCTTGCCCATTTATCATTTACGCTTTCATCTGCGCTGTAATATACATCCGAGGAAACAATACTGCCTACATGATATTTAAAGCCACTCTTCTTTGCTATTTCAACCATTGTGGTAAGTAAAGTATAATCACAACCGGCGCTGAATGTGCCGGGCAAATTGTACTGTTTTGCGTAATTGGTGTCATAGCAAGCATTCATTCCGATTACCAAATCTCTTACATGTATTCCGCCTTTTAAGGCTCCGGCGGAACCGATTCTTATAATATTTTCCACGCCATAGCCGCTAAAAAGCTCGTAAGAGTACAATCCCATGGAAGGCATTCCCATGCCGCTTGCCATAACGGACACCCTTGTGCCCTTGTAGAAACCTGTATAACCTTGTATTCCTCTTACATTATTGACAAGTTTTTTGTCTTCCAAAAATGTTTCCGCTATAAACTTAGATCTCAGCGGATCTCCCGGCATCAAAACAGTTTTGGCAAAATCCCCTTTTTTTGCTGTTATGTGCGGTGTCGGTGTTGTAACTGCCATAAAAATACCCCCGTTTATATTGCTTAGTTCTTTTCTTTTTCTTTAACTATTTTCACAATGCGACTTGTACCAAGCCTGTCGGCTCCCGCATTTATCATGGCTTCGGCATCTTCCAAAGACGAAATACCGCCACTTGCCTTTATTTTTAAGCTTTCACGTTTGTGCTTTGCAAAAAGCTTAACATCTTCCACCGTTGCCCCTCCCGTGGAAAAGCCCGTGGATGTTTTGATATAATCCGCTTTTGTTGCTGATACAAGCTCGCAGATTTTAATCTTTTCTTCTTCGCTTAACATGCAAGTTTCAACAATAACCTTTAAAGGCTTTTCGTTGCATGCAGCCTTTACCTTTGTTATCTCATCAAGCAAAGATGCATATTCCTTGTCCTTAAGCCAGCCGATATTTATAACCATATCAATTTCGTCCGCACCGTCATTTATGGCCTCCAAAGCTTCGTAAACCTTTACGTTTGTGGTGTCGTAACCGTTCGGAAAACCTATAACGGTACAAACTTTAACTTTTGATTCTTCATCCGGTGATGCGATTTTTATATAAGACGCCGCTCTTTTTACATAAGAAGCCGGGATACATACGGATGCGGTATTGTATTTTATGGCATCATCGCATATTTCCTTTATCTGCGTCCATGTGGCATCTTGTTTTAAAAGTGTGTGATCTACTCTAGATAAGATTTCTTCTATGTTCATAACTAACCCCTGTCATTTTTTATTGCCCCAATCAGATAGGGCATTTTTAGAATATATGCTTATTATATCATTTTTAGTCCCGCTTGTTCATTATAATTCAAAAAAAACAAACCTTTTGTTTATTTTTAAAAGTTACTGTTAAGCTTTTTATTGTATGATATAATATCGTTGTTTCAAAATCGCAAGCATCAAAAGAAAGGTTGATTACATGTTTCGTCTTTGGGCAAAAATCTTTAAAGATACAAAAATGTTAAAAGATATGGTAGTTGAAAACTCGGATGAGAGCTTAAATAGGACAAAAAAAATCTTTGCAGCAATTGATACTGTCTGCAAAGAATTTGATCTTAGCACTCCCATATGGCTCGAAAACAACATCCGCGATTTCAAGCGCTACGATAAAGTGCGTTTTAATAGCGATAACTTTATCGACTCCATTGATTTTGACTATTTGGAACTCCATGTTATAGAAGAGTGAGTCCCCAACAATCTTTCTTAAAAAAGCTTAAGCAAATCAAGAGGCGAATCTATGATATAATCCGGCTTATCCACATGGCCGAAGCCGTATCTTGCAAATACAAAAGGCACGTTTGCTTTAAGGCAGGCATTGTAATCCATAATAGTATCTCCAACGTAAACCGCCTCTTTTATGCCGTGTTTTTCCATCATTATCCTGATATTATCGGCTTTTAATTTTCCCGTATCTCCCGGACATAAATCATCCTTGAAATATTTTCCAAAGCCCGTCATTTTATAAAGAAGATTAATATATCCGGACTGACAATTACTTACGGCTCCAAGAAAATATTTTTTCGACAAAGCTTCCAAGGCTTCCCCAAGTCCTTCGTATACCATTCCCGGAGTTTTGCTTAAAAACTCGAATTCATACTTTGAGCAAAGAGGGAAAAGCTCTTCCTTTTTTTCTTTGCTTTCATTCGGAATAAGCCTGTCCATAATCTCCATCATGGGAAGACCGAAAACTTTTTTTAAGTCGTCTCCGTTTACTTCCAAATCTATATTTGTTTCTTTTGCCGCTTTATTCCAAGCTCCAGCCACTATATCCGTGGAATCCCAAAGGGTTCCGTCCACGTCAAAAATAATTGCTTCCATTTTCTTATAAATCCTCTTCTATTGTTTAAATGCCAAGCTGCTTGTTGCAGCGAACCGCTTCTTCAAGTATCTTAACGGCAATCAAGCTCTCGTTTATACGACCGATAGCTTCTTTTTGGTCTTTATTTTCCACTATCCTTGCAAATTCCCTAAATTCAGCCATCATTCTGTGATTATCCGCTCCTTCGGGAATAATCTCTTTTTTGTTTCCATCTCTTAGTACAATATTTATTGCCGCATTTAACACATTTGTAGCTGCCTTTGTTTCCAAATATCCCTTTGTTCCCTGAATCAGGATTCCGGATGAGCCTTGTGAATCCTTTGCTCCAATGCAACTTGCAATGAAATTATCATATTTTAAAATCAAAAGACCGCTTACATCAACGTCTTTTATATTTCTCGGACAATAGTTTACAGCTTTTGGCATTCCGAAAAGCCCCGCCATAATATGAATATTATATATGTTTATGTCGGTCAAAGCACCGCCGCCGGCTGCCTTATCAAAAACTTTAAAGTATTCTCCCGCCATAAATCTGTCGTATCTGCTCGAATATTGCGAAAAGTTGGCTTCCGCATATGTTATTTCACCAAGCATGGACAAGGCATCTTTTATTTTTTTATAGGCATCAAGATATTGATTTGATATTGCCTCAAGAAGTATAACTCCTTTTTTCTCGGCCAGTTCTTTAAGCTCCAGGGCCTTTTTATATTCAAGAACAAATGGTTTTTCCAACATTACGTTTTTTCCCGATTCAAGAGCTTTCTTGGCAAGTTCATAATGCAAATCGTTGGGAACCGCAATGTATAAAGCATCAAGCTCCTTGGATTCCTTGGATGATAGCATAAGATCAAAATCAGTAAAGCTCGCGTTTATCTTATACTCATCCGCCAGTTCCTTAACTGTGCCTTCCGATTTTTTGGTTCCACAAATTAAATGCAATTCAATCTCGGGCATTTTATATAACACAGGTAAAATTTCATGGACAATCATACCTGTACCGACTATTCCGATTTTCATATAGATTTTTCTTCTCCTAATCAGTCATGCTCTTTATGGTAATTTATTGCCTGCTGCATAATAAATTTCATACCAGTTGGTTCTTGAAAGCTTAATATCCGTAGCCTTTGCCATTTCTTTAACACGCTCCGGCTTTGTTGTTCCCACAACGGCTTGCATTTTACCCGGAAGCATAAGAATCCAAGCAACCGCAATCGCTGTAGCGGAAACTCCCATTTCTTTGGCAATTTTTTCGATGCACTCTGTCAACTCTTTGCAATCTTCCGCTCCCAAAAACAAACCGCCGAAGAAGCATTTTTGCAAAGATGACCAACTTTGAAGAGCCATATTGTTAACATTGCAATATTCCACCATTGCGGCATCCCTCATAAGAGCTTTATCACTGTCTGTATTAACATTAAAGCCCGCATCAAGCATCGGTGTAAATGTGCATGAAAGCTGCATTTGATTAACCGCCAGCGGGAAACTTAAGTATTTTTGCAGTCTCTCAATCTGGAAACGATTATGGTTGCTTACACCAAAATCAAGAACTTTTCCCTCTCTTTTTAAATCCTCAAAAGCTCTTGCCGTTTCCTCTGCATTAATAAGTGCATCCGGACGATGCAACATCATACAATCAAGATGATCTGTATTTAAACGTTTTAAACATCCTTCCACAGACGCCTTAACATGTTCTGCTGAGTTATCATAATACTGCATCTCACCCTCGCGGCGAATTCCGCATTTTGTTTGAATAAAGATTTTATCTCTTAAATCAGCTCTGCCTTTAAGAACCTCGCCAAGCAATTCTTCGCTCTTTCCTCCTCCGTAAATATCCGCAAGGTCAAAGGCGTTGACACCGGCCTCCAAAGCTCCATCTACAAGGGCTTCAACTTCTTTTGCGGACATTTGGAAAATGCGCATAAGTCCCAGTACAAGTTTTGAAATTTCTCGTTTTTGTGTTCCGAATTCAATTGTCTTCATGATTTTCCTCCATATTACTCTAAAACTACATTTTCTACTTATGTTTATTATCTAAATAATTATTTCAAAATTCTAAAATCATTCCCGTATGAAGAGCCTCTATTTGTGTTCCCATTATACTTTTCAGTATTTCATAGCCTTCGGCTCCGGTACAATGACCAGTGTATAATTTTGATTTATATCCTTTAAGCTCTTTCGCTATATTTTCAACTTCTTTTCGCTGCACTTCGTTATAAGGTGTTGCTTTCATAAGATGAAATCCGCTTATTACAAAGTCGGGATCGTCTCCGTATTTTTGCCTGTAAGCATCCATAATACTTAAGATGCCGTTATGTGCACAGCCGGAAATCAGCACTGTTTTCCCCTCCGAACATATACGAAGATAATGCTCATGCTCGAAATTGTCCCGTTTGTATTCTTCACCTTTTTTTATGAGAATCCTTTTATTGCTAAAAGGAAGGGGGTGAGTTCTTTTCTTTATTGTAAAAAGCTCTGCCTCATCATCTATTGTATAATCTCCGCTAATCATTTTAAGATTCGGAAGTTCGCATATTTTTTTATCTATACCTATATACTTATATATAGGGCTTTCATCCGTTCCGTCATTTGCATAGTATTCTTTGCCCGCAGAATCCTGCATATAAATAATTGCTTTTTCGTTAAGCTTTGCAAAACTCATTAAGCCTCCGGAATGGTCGTAATGGCCGTGACTTAGTACCGCCATGTCAACCTTTGTTAAATCAATCCCCAATACTTTGGCATTATCAAGGCTCAGATTGGAAGGCCCCATATCCATCAATATTTTATGCTTTTTTGTTTCTATATAAAAGGACAGTCCGTGCGCTGCCACGCATCCTGCTTTTCCTTCGCTGTTTTCTATAACAGTAATAATCTTCATTTTTGTTCTCCTTGCAGGCGAGTCTTTTCATCTTTTATCGGAAACGCCTTTAATTAAATCATGACTATTAATAGAATATAAAAAAATGCCCCATAATTCAATAGTTACCGATAGTTAATAAATAAAAGTTTTTTAAAAACTACATTTTTTTATTTTTGTAAAAAAGTGTGGATATATCAGATAAATTATGGTAAAATTAGCGGCGATGTGTCAAAAAATAGTATAAATGGAGGTTTATTTATATGTCTTGGTTTATTTTTGCAGTAATCTGTATCCTCGGTTGGGGATGTGCGGATTTATTCTATAAAAAAAGCTCGGATTCCGATGACAGATATTCACACTTAAAAATAGCTGTTTGGGTCGGAATAATCATGGGAATTGTGGCATTTTGCCTTCTTCCTTTTTCGGAATCACAGTTCGACATCGCAAGCTTCTTTGTAGGCGTTGTAAAATATTCACCTGCATCACTTTTCTATATTATCTCAATGGTAATCGGCTATGCGGGCTTACGCTATCTTGAAGTATCAATTGTATCACCTGTACAAAACGCATCAGGTGCTCTTTCCATGGTATTCATGATAGTGTACTTTACATTTGTTGGCAGAATTACAAGTATTTTTGATGAGATGTCGGTTTTGGATTTTGTCGGAACAATTATCATTGTTATCGGTATGATTGCCCTGGCAATTGTAGAACAAGTTCTTTCAAAAGAAGAACGCAAGAATGCCAACAGAAAATATGTTGTAGGTGCTCTTGCCCTTTTGTTCCCTATTCTTTACTGTGTATTTGACACACTGGGAACTGCTGCCGATGGTATCATCTTAGATGAAGAAGTTGGATTGGGTCTTGGAGAAATCGATGTAATTATCCTTTACGGCTTTACATTCCTTGTTGCAGGCTTTGTTTGCTGGATTTTCCTTCGCATCAGAACAAAGAAGTTCTACAATCCTTTTAGAAAGAGCGAAAGCCCTAAAGCCATCGCCGCTATTTGCGAAGAATTCGGCCAGATTTTCTATGTATATGCACTTTCCGGAAACCCTATCGTAGCTGCACCGATGGTGGCAAGCTACTGCATTGTATCCGTAATACTTGCAAGAGTATTCTTAAAAGAAAAGCTGAAAATTTCCCAATATATCTGCGTGTTTGCCGTAATTGCCGGAATCGTGCTTTTGGGAATATCGGAAGGCCTTGCGGAGGCATAGTTTAATAATAATTAATTAGCGCTAAATTATTCTAAAATAATAAAAAGAAAATAAGATTGCATTAAATCACACGCTTCGTTTTCTATTCGTCGCACTCGCTTATTTGCCGCCAACCGCACAACTCGCAAGCTAAAGCTTGCTCAAACAGGTGCTCCATTTGGCGGCGAGCATCGTGCAACTCATATACGAAAGCCTCGCTATCGTGATTTAATGCAATCTTTTTTCTTTTTATTTTACTTTGTATATTTTTTTAATTAATTATTATTAAATATGCCACTATTTGTCGTAGCCCGGTTTTTTAAGAAGTTTGAACATGTTCTTCTTGTAGAATTCCACGCCCGGCTGGTCGAATGGATTTACGTCCAAAACGTATCCGCTTACACCACAGGCAAATTCGAAGAAGTAGAAAAGTTCTCCGAGGAAGAATTCGTTTCTTTCAGGCACATTTACCATGAGGTTCGGAACGCCGCCTTCTACATGGGCCATTACTGTTCCTTTCATGGCATTTTTGTTTACAAAATCAACATCCTTACCTGCAAGATAGTTAAGGCCATCCAAGTCTTCAGGGTCTGATTCCACTACAAGCTCTACAGCAGGCTTTTCAATGTTAAGGACTGTCTCAAGTAAGATTCTTTGACCATCCTGAATGTACTGTCCCATTGAATGAAGGTCTGTTGTAAGGTCTACTGATGCAGGGAAAAGTCCTTTTCCGTCTTTGCCTTCACTTTCGCCGTAAAGCTGTTTCCACCATTCAGCCACGTAATGGAAGCATGGCTCGTAGTTTGCCAAAAGCTCTACTTTTTTGCCTTTATTGTAAAGAA
>JAEEGH010006065.1_pt1 | contig 29818 bp, 22 predicted proteins | sample 9134181 | NCBI WGS metagenome assembly JAEEGH01 (sample SAMN16246544, study PRJNA631951) | gut metagenome | biome: gut microbiome; feature: rumen; material: DP-attached | host: Bos | place: Iran: Karaj | collected 2018-10 | reverse complement strand
GAACAGGTAGCCCCTGGCGACCTGCGCGTCCTGGTCGCCGTCCCTCGCCGCCGTCATGACGGATTCGAACGACATCGGCGGCCCCTCACCCTGCGCACGTACGTCTCGGGGTGCTCCATATAGTTCCCCAGGTAGTAGAACGCCGCGAGGAAGCCGTTGGCGGCCGCCTGGGCGTAGTACTGGATGGCGAGCGTCTCGTCGCGGGGGTACTCGCTGTTGTCGTAGAACCGCCCCAGCATGAACTGCGCGTCGCAGGATCCGGCGGAGGCGGCGCGGGTGAGGATCTCCATCGCCTTGCGGTCGTTGCGCTTGAGGTACATCCCCTGATGGTACATCATGGCGATCGCGAACATGGCGTCGGGATCGCCGAGGTCGGCCGCCTCCGAATAATTCTCGTAGGCGGCCTTCTCGTCGCCCATGGCCAGGCTCTCGTCCCCGCGGCGGACCGCCGCATCCCTGACGTCGGTCTCCCTCTGGACGGCGGTGCGGTCCAGGCCTGCCAGACGCTCCTTGTAGCTGTCCTGGTCGTCGCCGGAAAGGATCTCCAGGGCCCTCCTGTAGCAGAGGATGCACTTCTCGTGCCCCATGTCCGCGCCGTACTTGTACCAGCGCACCGCCTCCATCTGGTCCTGGGAGATGTCGTCGAGGCCGTACTCGTAGTCCAATCCTATCTCCAGGAACGTGTCCCCGTCCCCGGACATCCCGGCGGAGAGGAACCACATCTCGGCATCCGCGGAGGATCCTCCGGACTGGCCGTTCTGGATCAGGTACCCGACCATGAACTTGGCCTTCACGTGGCCTTTCTCGGCCGCCCTCCTGAACCATTCGGACGCCTCGCTGACGTTGCGCCCCAGGATGTCGCCCGAGTAGAGCTCCTTGGCCAGGGCGTACTGGGCGTCCACGTTCCCCATCTCCGACGCCGACCTCAGATGCCTCACGTATGCGGAGACGTCCGTGTTGTCCAGGATGCCCTCGGAGTACAGCTTCGCCAGCTCCCAATGCGCCCTGGGGCAGCCTCTGGAGGCGGCCCGCCGGTACCATTCGACCGCGAGCCCCATGTCCGGCTCGACCTCCTTGCCCTCGTGATAGTAATATGCGACCCCGAGGCAGGCGTACGGGTCGCCCATCTCGGCCGCGCGGAAGATCGGATCCCTCACCAGCGTCTCCTCTCCCTCTTCATGGCCTCCAGGAAGGCCGCGGCATCCGGATCGCCCTTCTTGGCCGCTCTCGTGAGATGCTTCTTCGCGCGCGACATGTTCTTCTCCACGAACTCCCCGTCGTAGTACAGCTTGCCGAGATAGAAGTCGGCGTCCGGGAAGTCGGCCTCTGCGGCCTCGTTGAGGTCCTTGAGCCCCTGCTCCGCGTCCCTCTCCACCCCGGTCCCGGTCACGCGCATCATGCCCAGGAACGCCTTGGCGGCGGGATGGCCCTGGTCGGCGGCCTGGTCGAACCACACGGCGGCCTTCTTCAGGTCCCTCCCCACGGCGCGACCCTCGTAATAGAAGCGGGCCAGGCAGTACTGGGAGTTGATCTCCCCCATCTCCGCGGCCTCCTTGAACCATTTGAACGCCTCCTCGTCGCTCTGCTCGAAATACATCCCGTTGCCGTACATGCAGGCCAGGGTGTACTGGGCGTATCCGTTGCATCTCTCCGCGGCCACGGTGAGCCAATGCGCGGCCTTCGCGAAGTCCTGGGGAAGCAGCTGGCCGTCCACGCGCATGTTCGAATAGTCGACCATCGCCTGCTGGAACCCGTTCTCGCATGACTTCTCCAGCCATTTGACGGCCGCGTCCGGGTTCCGGGGGACCCCGTCCCCGTAGGCGTAGCTCATGCCTATCTGGTACTGCGCCTCCGCGTGCCCCTGCTCGGCGGCCTTCTCGAAATAGGACATGGCCTTCCTGATGTCCGTGTACTTGGTCTTCGGAGTGGAGCAGATGCACCCCATCGAGAAGCGGGCGTCCATGTCTCCGGCGTCGGCGGCGCGGGTGAACCACTCCACGGCCTTCCCGAGGTCAGGCTCGGTGTCGCACAGGCCCTGGTCGTACATCTGGCCCATGTGGTACATGGCCTCGGCGGACCCGTTCTGCGCCGCCTTCTGAAGCCACAGGACGGCCTTCTCGCGGTTCTTGCGGATCCCCTTGCCCATCAGATACATGAATCCGATGGTGTTCTGCGCCGCCACGTCGTCGTTCTCGGCGCAGACGGTGTACCACCTAATCGCCTCCGCATGGTCCTTCCTGACCGCGGACGTCCCATGGTCGTACATGTCGAAAAGCCTCGAACAGGCGTCGACGTCCCTCTGCTCGCCTCTCAGCCTCAATCCGATCAGGCCTTCCATGACGTCCTCCGGATTCCTATCAAGCTCCGCCGCGACGATGGCGGCGGGACGGCTTCCCCCCGAGGCGGCCAAAGAGAACAGCTCGGAAGCGGTCTTCCTGTCGACGGCGACGCCGGCCTCCCCGGCATATAGGAACAGCGCATAGAGGTACTGCGCGTCGGGGACCGCTGCGCCGGCGCCGCGCTCGGCTGCGGAGGCCGCCTTCCTCAGGTCGTAATCCATGGAGCCGCAGTCCATCAAAGAACGGGCCGGAACGTACTGGCCGTCCAGGGAGATCGCATCATCGGACATACGTCTCTCAATGGCGAGTCTCTATATTAGTAGTTCTCTGGCACGTGGACGGAGGAGCCACTTTCGGCCACCCCTCCCCTTCATAGGCTTAAATATTCTCCAGCAGTGGAATCATTCATGGAAGCGACTTATTCGAGACAGGAGACGTTCCGCGCCGATAACGCCGTACGTTTCATAGAGGAAGTCAAGAACCCGAGCCGCACACTGCCTGCGGACACGGGAATCGGATATCTCCCGGCCAGAAGGGATCCCAGACTGAGGAGGCCTACGATGCCAGGGGACCGTGCGCCCTCCGGAATAGGGGCCCCGGTGAAGAAAGTAATAAACGTTTTATCTGCAATAGCGTTGGGTAAAGATATGCGGTCTTTCCTGATGGACATGGAGCCGATGGAGAGGGCGGAATACTACGTCCTCAACAAGGTCAGCGACGGCTATCAGGAGGCTTTCGAGACTTTCAACGACTACGCCCTCTCGACCAAGGCCCAGTTCTTCCTCGGAATCATGTACCTTCAGGGCCTAGGAGTCGACGTGGACCCCGCCAAGGCTTTCGAGTGCATGGAGAACGCCTACAAGGGCAAGAACATCAACGCCGCGTTCTACCTCGGCAAGATGTACCTCGAGGGGATCGGAGTCAAGAAGACCGTATACAAGGCCGTCGACTTCTTCAAGGAGGCCGCGCGCTACGAGGACCATCGCGCCGAGCTCGAGCTCGGGAAGCTGTACCTGGAGAACAAGGACGTCGCCTGCGACAAGGAGAAGGCCGCCAAATGGATGCTCAAGTCGGCCCAGCACGGCAACCCGGAGGCCCAGTTCATAATGGGGCAGCTGTACAAGACCGGGACGGGCGTCAAGAGCGACTCCGCCTTGGCTGTGGAATGGCTGGAAAGGGCCGCCAACAAGGGCCACAAGGGCGCGCAGATACTCCTCGGCAACATCTACCGCAACGGGGAGGGCGTCCAGATCAGCAGGAGCGAGGCCGAGTACTGGTACGCCGTCGCCGACGGGAAGAGGCCGCTCAGGCGATCCCCGAGCCGACCTCAAGATTTTTCAAAGAAAGAAAATGGGGGCGCTCGGCCCCTGTGTTCACTTCAGCCCTACGATGGTGCCGTCGTCCTTGAGGTCCATCCTCATGGCGGCCGGGACCTTCGGAAGCCCGGGCATGAGCGTCAAGGTCCCGCAGACGGGCACTATGAATCCCGCTCCCGCGGACAGCCAGACCTCCCTGACGTTGAGCTTCCATCCCTTGGGGGCGCCCTTCCTCTTCGAATCGTCGGTGAGAGACGCCTGGGTCTTCGCTATGCAGACCGGGAGCCCGCCGTAGCCCTTGGCCTCCATGTTCGCGATGGCCTTCTCCGCCGCGGAGGAGTAGACCACCCCGTCCGCCCCGTAGATCTTCTTGGCGACGATCTCGATCTTGTCCTTGACAGGAAGGTCCAGCCCGTACAGGAACTTGAAGTCCTTGGGCTTCTCGACGGCTTTTATCACCGCCTTCGCGATCTCCTCGGCACCCTTTCCTCCCTCGATGAACCCGTCGGAGAACGCCACGTCGACGCCCATGTCCTCGCAGTGGCGGCGGATGAGCTCGATCTCCTCCGGCTTGTCCTGCGCGAAGTGGTTGATGGACACGACTATGGGCACGCCGTAGTAGGACATGTTCTCGATGTGCTTGTCGAGGTTGCACAGGCCCTTCCTGAGGTTGTCCAGGGTCAGCGTGGACTCGTCCTCCAGGATTCCTCCGCCGTGGGTCATCAGAGCCTTGATGGAAGCCACTATGACGACGCAGTCGGGCGAGAGGCCTCCCTGCCTGCATACGATGTCCATGAACTTCTCTCCGCCCAGGTCGGAAGCGAAACCCGCCTCGGTGATGACGTAGTCGCCCAGCTTGAGGGCGGTCTTGGTCGCCATGAGGCTGTTCGTCCCGTGGGCTATGTTGGCGAACGGGAACCCGTGCACGAAGACCGGCTGACCCTCCAGGGTCTGGACCAAGTTGGGGTTGATGGCGTCCTTCAAGAGCACCATGAGGGCCCCGACGCATCCGAGGTCCTTGACGGTGACCTGCTCGTTGTCATAGGTGTACGCGACCACCATGTTCTCGAGCCTGCGCCTGAGGTCCTCGCGGCCGGACGAGAGGGCCAGTATCGCGGAGATCTCGGAGGCCGAGGTTATCAGGAATCCCGCCTCGTGCGGCACGCCTCCCAGCGTCCTGTCGTTGCCCAGGCCGACCACGATGTTCCTGAGTTCCCTGGCGTTGATGTCCATGGCCTTCTTCAAGACTATCCTGGTGGGATCGATGTTCAAGGGATTGTCCCTCACGAGCTGGTTGTCCACGATGGCCGACAGGAGATTGTGGGCCGCGGTGACTGCGTGGATGTCCCCGGTGAAATGCAGGTCGATGTCCCACATGGGGTACACCTGGGCGTAACCTCCGCCGGTGGCGCCGCCTTTGACTCCGAAAGTGGGTCCGATGGACGGCTCCCTGAGAGCGCCGACGACCTTCTTGCCGAGGCGCCCGAGCCCCTGTATGAGGCTTATGGTGGTGACGGTCTTCCCCTCCCCGGCGGGAGTGGGCGTGATGGCGGTCACCATGACGAGCTTCCCGTTCGGACGGGACTCGTACTTCTTGATGACGTCGAGAGGCACCTTGGCGACGTATTTTCCGTAAGGGACTATCTCGTCCTCCGTAAGGCCGATCGTCGCGGCGATCTCCTTGATAGGCTTGACGACCGCCGTTTGGGCGATCTCGATATCGGTTTTCATGCACGATGCCAGACTGTGAATTGTAATAAACTCTCCTATAGCCGGTCGGAGCAGAATATTCTATTTAGGATAATCTAAAAGTTAAAATATATTTTAGGTATTCCTAACCAACATGGGCCTTACATCTGTCGCATCCAAGACCGAGCCCCTATCGGACAGCAGGGGCCCCACGATGCCGCTTTCATTCCTGAAATCGGGGGAGTCCGGCTCAATCGTGAAGATCTCATGCAAAGAGGAAACCAAGAAGCACCTGTCGAATCTTGGATTCGTGCCTGGCGCCACCGTCAGGATGATCTGCGGTAACAGCACCGGATTCGTTCTCGAAGTCAAGGGCTCCAGGATGGCCTTGGATCCCAAAATGGCTTCAAAAATCATCCTTTCCCAATAAATTTCTTTATTTATTATAATTTATATTTTTTATAGTACTAAATTTTCAATTCATCAGTTTGTTATTTTCATTTAAAACTAATTTTAGGAATAACTAAAAATAAATACATCATTTAGGATTGCCTAATAATTGTACCAGCAGGTCTGCCCGTATCGTTTCGGACGGACCCGCCGAAGGAGAAGCATTGAAAGTGAGTGAAATGACCAATCTGAAGGAAGTCCCCGTCGGCTCCACCGTCAGGGTAAAGAAGATCACAGGCGAGGGCGCCGTCAAGAGGCACATCATGGACATGGGGATCACGAAAGGCACCGAGGTCCGCGTCCGCAAGGTGGCGCCTCTGGGCGACCCCGTTGAAGTCACCGTGCGCGGCTACGAGCTGAGCCTCCGCAAGATGTACGCCGAGATCATAGAAGTGGAAATGATAGAGAACGGAGGCGCCTGAGATGGGCCTCACAATAGCTTTGGCGGGAAACCCCAACTGCGGGAAGACCACGCTGTTCAACGCCTTGACCGGCTCCTCCCAGAGGGTTGGGAACTGGCCGGGAGTGACGATCGACAAGAAGGTCGGGAAGATCAAGGGAACGGACCATCAGCTCGTCGACCTTCCCGGCATCTACTCGCTGTCGCCGTACTCCCCGGAAGAGATCGTGTCCAGGAACTTCATCATCCAGGACAAGCCGGACGCCGTGATCAACATCGTGGACGCGACGAACCTCGAAAGGAACCTGTTCCTCTCGCTGCAGCTCATCGACACGGGCAGGCCCATGGTCATAGCCCTGAACATGATGGACGAGATCGACCGCCTCGGCGACAAGATCGACGCGGACGGCCTGTCCAAGGCGCTGGGCGTCCAGGTGGTGCCCATATCCGCGGCCAAGAAGACCAACATAGACAAGCTTGTGGAGGCGGTGACCAAGGCCGCCGAGGCCAAGCAGAGGCCGAACGCCCCGAAATACGACGAATCCATAGAGAAGGCCGTCGCCGCCGCGGAGGAGGCCATCAAGGGCAAGGTGCCCGAGGAGAGCTCCAGGTTCTATGCGTTCAAGCTGCTGGAAGGGGACAGCGCCGTGGAGGAGGCCCTTCCCGGAGCCAGGGAGTCCCTGAAAGCCGTCATAGACGAGCTCGAGGAGAAGAACGACGACTCCGCCGACTCGATCATAACCGACAGCAGATACGACATGATATCCGAGACCGTCTCCAAGACCGTCAAGAAGGCCGAGAGGGACGAGAGGGGAAGCCTCTCGGACAGGGTGGACAGGATCGTCACCAGCAGGATCCTGGGAATCCCCATCTTCATCGCCGTGATAGCGGCCGTCTACTTCATCGCCATGTATGACGGGGACTGGGGCGTCTCGCCCGGGGCCTGGGCCACGGGATGGCTCAACGACGCCTTCGGGGAGCTCGGGGAGATCGTCAGGGAGTGGTGCGAGAACAACGGCGTGGACGCCATCGTCACCGGCCTCCTGGTCGACGGAATCATCGGCGGAGTCGGAGCCGTCCTGGGATTCCTCCCGCAGATGATCATACTCTTCATATGCCTCGTTATATTGGAGGAGGTCGGTTACATGGCGCGCGTCGCGTTCGTCATGGACCGCGTCTTCAGATACTTCAACCTCTCCGGGAAGTCCTTCATACCCCTTCTCGTGGGAACCGGATGCGGAATCCCCGGAGTCATGTCCTCGCGCACCATCGAAAGCGAATCCGACCGCCGCATAACCGCGATGACCGTCACGTTCATGCCCTGCGGAGCGAAGCTCCCCGTGATCTCCGCCATCGCCGGAGCCATCGCCGGAAGCTGGTGGATCGCCCTCTTCGCCTACTTCGGCGGGATCGTCATGGTCATCATGTCGGGAATCATCCTGAAGAAGTTCAAGTCGCTTGCCGGGACCCCCGCGCCCTTCATCATGGAGCTGCCCCCGTACCACATGCCCTCGTTCTTCACCAGCGCCAAGGCCGTGCTGGACAGGGCCTGGGCTTTCGTCAAGAAGGCCGGGACCATCATCCTCCTGACCGCCATCCTCATCTGGTTCCTGTCCCACTTCGACCTCTCGCTCTCCTTCATCGAGGCCGACGAGGACCTCGGAGAATCCATACTGGCGGGAATAGGCAACATCGTGTCCTACCTCTTCGTGCCCATCGGATGGGGAGACAGCTGGGAGCTCGCATCCGCCAGCATCACCGGACTCATCGCCAAGGAGAACCTCGTGGCCACCTTGGGAATCGTGCTCCTGGGTGACGGAGAGGCGGAGGAGGAGCTCATATCGCTCGCCCTCGCATCCCTGCTCTCGCAGTCCGGAATCCTGTCGTTCTTCGCCTTCAACATGTTCTGCGCGCCCTGCTTCGCCGCCATCGGAGCGATACACAGGGAGCTCGGAACGTGGAAGATGACCGGAATCGCGGTGGTCTACCAGTGCCTCATGGCGTACATGGTGGCCTCCATCGTGTACGTGGTGTTCGGAACGCTCATCGGAGATACGATCGCGTGGTACTCGTACCTCGCCGCCGCCGTATGCGTGGCCATCCTGGCATACCTGCTGGCCGCCAAGGACCCCTTCAGGCAGCTCGGCAGGAAGGAGGCCGCGCGATGACGACGGGCACCCTCCTCGTCGCCGGGATCATAGCGCTTCTCGCCGTCGTCGCGATATGCGTGCTGGTCCGCGACAGGGCGAACGGGAGGAGCAGCTGCGGTTGCAACTGCAAATCCTGTTCGAAATGCTCGTCCTCCAACGTCACCATCGACGAGGGAGACGGGAGCCGCGACGGAAACCGACGGGGGACGACCCCCGCCAAACCTCTTCCAACCCTTTTCCAGATACATTTTATCAGCGTTCGACGATACGGCATCATGGCCTCATCCATGAACGGCGCCCAATTCCTGATGCTCTGCGCCACCATCCTCGCCCTAGGAGTGATAGGGACGCTCGTGCTCAACTCCGACCCGGACTACTTCATAGGGTTCGAGCTGGACGTCACCGGGGACGAGGGGATAGAAAGCATTGACGGGACGGGGCACTACTGCACCGACGATTTCGTGGTCCTGTACGCGAACGTCAGGGACGGATACGTCTTCGAAGGCTGGTACGACGAGGACGGCGGCATCCTTTGCAGGGACGAGGAATACGATTTCTACGCCGAGAACATGAAATACTATGCGAAGACCACAAGGGGCGCCTACGTGGAGATAATCCGCATGGACGGGCTCATCACGTCCGACAGCCAGACATACAGGCTGGGGGAGACCGCGACGGCCGTCGCCCTGACCTGCGGGAAGGGGATGCCCTCGTTCAAGGGATGGTACGACCCAGACGGGAAGCTGCTCTCCAAGAACCCCTCATACGAGTTCGTCGCCAAGGAGGACGTCCGCCTCATCGCCATGAGCGACAGCAGGTTCTTCTACGGGGACGAGAGGCTGGACTGGAAGGTCTCCTTCGCCTCGACTGCGAGGAACGTGTCCGTGTCGCTCTACGACGGATACTCCGGTGACCTCATAGAGGACCTGGGAGACTCCCTTCGCGGGACGTCATACCTGATCCCGGGCAAGTACGTCGTGAAGGCGACCGGCACGCTTTCCGACGGCACCACGGTCACGGAGGCCAGCGAATACGACATCGCCGGAGACATAAAGCGCATGTACTACTGGCTCTCCGACAAGAAGACGTACCACATCGAATGGACGGCCTTGGAGGACGACTACCTCCGCTTTACCAATTCAAAAGCGGAGAGAAGCCCGTACACGGAATCCGAAGAGGAGGAGTTCATAGACATAAGCTCCAGGAGCATCCTCTCGCTGGCCGACGCCCTGTCGAAGGCGACAGAGGGGATGACCAGCCTCGAAAGGGCCGACTGCGTCCTCAAGTTCGTCCAGCGGTGCACCGAGTACGGATATGACGACCTGATCACCGACGACGGGGAATACTGGAAGTACCCGCTGGAGACCATCGTCCAGAGGCAGGGGGACTGCGAGGACACCTCCCTCCTGTACGCCTGCCTGATGGCGGCGATGGGGTACGACACGATCGTGCTCATCTACGACGGGTACGAATACGCGGGAATCGGCCATGCGGCCGCGGGGGTGGCCCTGAACTACGTTCCTGACGGCTCGTACTACAAGATAAACGGCAAGAAGTACTACTACTGCGAGACCACCAGCGACGTCATGGACGTCGGCGAGGACATAGAGGAGTACGAATCGGCCAGATACATGTTCATCGTATGAAAACGATGAAATGCCTAGAGGGGGATGACCCCTCATGAAGTACAGATGCAGCCTGTGCGGCTACGTATACGACGAGAACGAGACCGGGGTCAAGTTCGAGGACCTGCCCGACGACTGGGTGTGCCCCCAGTGCGGGGAGCCGAAGTCCGAGTTCGAGCCTCTCGACTGACCTCGCGCCTTCCTCATGCGGAAAAGCATAAGCAGGAGCACCGCCACCACGGCGATGGCGACCACGCCGGCCGCAGACCCGATGACGGCCACCTGGTCCGGAAAGGCGGCTATTGCGATAGACATGACCATCAGGACGGCGGCGAGCAGCACCGCGACCTTGACGAGAGGGCCTTTGATCATGACGCCGCCATCCCCTAACCTTTTGAAGTACTCTTCCCCGGAAGAGTCGGCCGGAGGCGTCCATGACCGACCCCGCCAAGCTCTGCAGCGAAGCCGCGGAATGCTTCGGATCCGACCCGGAGAGGTCCTTCGCCCTCTTCAGGGAAGCCGCTGAGGCAGGATACCCCAACGCGTTCTTCGGGATGGCGGAGGTCTTGATGTCGGGCGGCCTGAGGGATCCCGACCCGGAATGGGCGGAAGAGCTCTACCGCGTCGCGGCGGAGGCCGGCCATCCCCCGTCCATGTACCGTCTGGGCATGCTGTTCTCGGGGGCGATGGGCCACCCGGAGGATCCGGCGGAGTGCAGGAGATGGTTCGAGGCGGCCGCGGAGGCCGGGATGGCTGAAGCCTACCCGGAGCTGGCGGAGATATACCTTTGCGGATACGGGGGCGCCGCCGACGAGAGGAGATCGCTCGAGATGCTCAGGAAGGGCCAGGAGGCGGGGGACGCGATGTCCGCCTTCAAGCTGGGATGCATGTACTCGGACGGGATAGGCGTCGACAGGGACGAGAAGGAGGCCGTGCGCATGTTCCGCATAGCCGCGTACAAGGGGGTCCCAGAGGCGCAGTTCAAGATGGGCGTCGTCGCCCAGGAGGACCCGTCCGAGAGCGACCTTCCCGCTCAGGAATGGTACAGGCGCGCGGCCGAAGCCGGACTGCCCGCGGCGATGGTGAACCTGGCCACCATGCTCTACGAGGGCAAGGGAGTAGGGAGGGACCTGGAGAAGGCCTTCGACCTATACTCGGAGGCGGCGGATCTGGGCGACGGGGACGCCATGTTCATGGCCGGCCGGATGACGTTCGAAGGGATAGGGACCGAGAGGGATCCGGCCAAGGGGATGGAGCTCTTCGTCCGCGCCGCGGCAGCCGGGAACCGCATGGCAGAGGAGTTCGTGTCGGAGATCAGGCGCAAGCAGAACACCCAGATAATCAGGATAGACGGAGCCGATTACGATATTCGTAGAGACGCGTGATTCCATTCGAATGCGGGAATCCGCACTCCCGATTATTACGAATAACGAACCTCTGAACAACGTATAAATCTTTTAATAAGATACAGTCGGGCATGAGCACTAGGGCGGGAATCGACCTCGGAACGACGTATTCTGCCGTGGCGTATTACGACGAGACCACGGGCAAGCCGATTATACTCAACAACTCCTATGACAAGGAGCTGACCCCCTCCGTCATAAGCTTCCTGGATGACGGGGACGTGCTCATAGGCGAGGAGGCCGCCGACATGATGTCCTCCGGCGTAGGCACATGCATCAGCGCCTTCAAGAGGATGATGGGGGACGACAAGGTGCTCGTGTCCGCCGGCGGCAAGGACTACACGTCGGAGAACCTCTCTACGCTGCTGCTCAAGCGCCTCATCGACGATGCCAGCGCCAGGCTGGGGAAGAAGATCGACGAGGTCGTCATCACGGTTCCCGCATACTTCGACAACGATTGCAGAAGGTCCACCATCAGGGCGGGCGAGGCCTGCGGCGTCAAGGTGCTCAACCTCATCAACGAGCCCACCTCCGCCGCGCTCTACTACGGATACAAGCACGCCGACCTCAAGACGGTCATGGTGTACGACCTCGGGGGAGGGACCTTCGACGTCAACATCATCAACTTCGAGAACGGGAAGACCACCGTCCTCGGCACCGACGGGAACCGCCTGCTGGGCGGGAAGGACTGGGACAAGGCCCTCATGGACATCGCCTGCGACCGCTTCAGGGACGAGTACGAGATAGACCCCCGCCTGGACCCCGTGTGCAGCGCGGAGCTCATGTCGCAGGCCGAGGACAAGAAGAGGATCCTCTCCAAGGCGAACAGCACCCTGTTCCAGATAGACTACCAGGGGTGCAGCGCCAGGTACAACATCACCAGGGAGGAGTTCGAGGACGCGTCCGAGGAGCACCTCATGGCCACCAAGAACATCTGCGACAGGCTCCTGAACACCATCTCCATGAAATGGAGCGACATCGACGAGATACTCCTGATCGGAGGGTCCAGCAGGATGCCCATGGTCGCCTCGTTCCTCCAGGCCACCACCGGCCTTGTCGCCGTCCAGCACCCCGACATGGAGCTGGCGGTGGCGAAGGGCGCGAGCATAGCGGCCAGGTTCTACCGCGACCAGATCTCCACGGGGGTGTTCCAGGACGTGACCGCCCACAGCCTCGGCGCGCTGTCGGTCAGCGAGGAGGGCGACAGGTACGTCAACGAGATCATGATCAAGAGGAACTCCAAGATCCCCAGCAGGATGAGGAAGCAGTTCCGCATCGAGAGGGGCAACATGACCGACGTCATAGAGGTCTACGCCATGCAGGGCGAGTCCGAGAACCCGGAGGAGTGCCTGCCCATATCCAGATGCGAGATCAGCGGCTTCAAGAACGACGGGGAGGGGGTGGTGATCGACGTCGAATACAGCTACGAGAACAACGGCGTCGTCAGGGTCAGGGGATTCGTGAACCATGACCAGGAGCTCCGCGTGAAGCCGTGCCCCATACCCGACGACATGACCTGGGTGGGAGGAAGCCCCCGCGACAGGCCGAACCGGAAGCACACCGAGAAGAACATAGTGATATGCCTCGACCTGTCCAGGAGCATGACCTTCGCCAAGAAGGACGAGATACCCCCGATAGACGTGGCCAAGAAGGCAATCAAGGACTTCGTCCACGAACTGAAGAAGGAAGGCGCGAAGTTCGCGCTCGTCGGGTTCGGGGACCGCGTCCTGCTGCTGTGCGACCTCACGTCCGACGTGGACAGGTTCATGACCGCCCTGGACGAGGCCGACGCCATGGACGCCGGAAGGGGGACCACCTCCATGCCCATCGGGGAGGCGGAGGCGATCCTCAAGACGGAGTCGAAATGCGGAATCATCGTGATACTCACCGACGGCATATGGAAGGCCCACAAGGACGAGTCCGTCCAGCAGTCCCGCAAATGCCGCTCCGAGGGGATTTCCATATTCGCGATAGGAGTGGGACAGGCCGACAGGGCGTTCCTCGGCCAGATCGCCACGGTCCAGAACGGCGCCCTCTACACGACCGTCGACAACCTCGGCGACACGTTCAGCACCATCGCCACCGTGATCAAGATGGACCATTTCAACCTCAGATCGAGGGAGTGACCGGCCGATGCTGGACAGAAGGGAATGCTACTGCCAGCTGCTAGGGCTCAACCCCCTGAGGGCGAGCAAGTACGGCGACGAGGCCCTGGAAGCGGCGATAGACGCCGCCGAGGAGGAATGGAGGAAGTCCAGCAGGACCACCGACCCCACCGTCCGCTTCAAGGCCTCCAAGTACCTCGAGGAGGTCCCCGAGATGCGGGCGACCATGAAGGACCCGGAGCGCCGCAGGCTCGAGTTCGAGGCCGCCAGAAGGCTTCTGGAAGGAAGGCTGCAGGGGATAAGGAGACAGGGCGTTATCCTGTCCGACGGCAGCATCCACGTGTTCCCGGACGTGATCTCCAAGCAGCTCGCCGTCCTCAGATGGAAAGGGATAACCGAGGCGGACGTCAAGGCGATAACCGGCGTGAAGAGCACGCCGCCCCCGTCTCCCGTGGGTAGCAAGGTGCAGAACGCCTACAAGGCCATGGCCAAGGTCGGGGCGTACACCCCTGCCGAGCTCTTCAACGCCCTGATAGACCGCCCGGACCTGAAGATAGAATGCCATCCCCTTAACGACGCCAGCGGGTTCGCCCTCGCCGAGAGCACCCTCAAGACCTGCGAGGGGAGGGTGAACAACATCAAGCTCCCCGACTTCCCGGAGCAGGACGCCTACATCATGTGCATAAGGACCGTGAAGCTGGCGTTCGCGAACGAATCCGACTACGCGGAGCTGGTCAGATTCGGGAAATGCAACCGCGACCTCGCGCCCGTCATGGACGTCCTGGAGACGGAATACTCCGCTCGCCTCGGCAGGGAGGACATAGACCGCATCCTGGAGCTTCAGCACGCCAAGATCGACCTGGACATGGCCATACCCATCCTGCAGATATTCTGCTACAGCAGGAGGATACCGGCCAACTTCTCCGAATCCGACAGCAGCATGATACGCTGCCCGGATTGCTGGAACCTCATAGCGGCCGACGACGAGACGGCCTTCTGCCCCAGCTGCGGAAGCAGCATCAGGGTGACCTGCCCCAGCTGCGGATCTAAGCAGCTGACCAAGAACAGGACCTGCAGCACCTGCGGATTCGACTTCAAGAACGGCAAGGAGAACGCGAAGAGGCTGGAGCGCAGCTTCAAGGCGAGCATCGCCAAGGGGCGCATCGACGCCGCCGCCTCCGACCTGGAGGAGATCAAGGCCTCCTGCTCCGGGCTGCTGGAGACCGCCGTCCTGGCGTCCAAGCTGTCTGAGGCCAGGAAGAAGTTCTCCGCGTACATCGGGATAATTGACGACGCGTACGCCCGCAGGAGGTACTACGACGCCAAAAGCTCCTGCGAATCCCTGAACGCCGTCTACCCGGACATACTGGCCGACAACCCGGACCTCCGCCACAAGTACGAGGACTCGCTCAAGCGCTACGAGGAGGCGGAGCGGATCTGCCGCGCTACCGACGGGCTCGACTCCGAGGACAAGAAGCTCGCATGCTACATCAACGCCGCAGACATATGCCCCGACCATCCGGAGGCCAGGTCCAAGCTCAGGGAGCATCCGCCCCAGTGCCCCACGGACAGCGAGGCGTGCCCCAAGAACGACGTGGTCTCCATCAAGTTCTCCCCTCCGGCCGACACGAAGGGCGTCACGTATTGCATCTACCGCCAGGAAGGGTCCATACCCAGGGTCGACGAGTCCACCGTCCCGCTCGTGGAGACGTCCAAATGCTCATTCGAGGACACCACCCCGGAGCCGGGCGTGAACTACTATTACGTGCTGTGCTCCAAGCGCTGGGGGATCCTGTCGAGGAACAAGGAGCTGATAGGCCCGGTGATGGTCCTCACGGAGGTCGGGAACGTCAAGATAGACGCCACCGAGGAAGGGTTCCGCCTGTCCTACGACAAGCCGAAGAAGGCCTCCAGGGTCCGCATCTGGAGGCGCAAGAAGGACGACGAGTCCGAGTACACCGAGCTGGACGTCAAGGGCGCCGACGTGTACGAGGACGTCTGCCTCGGCGGAACCTCCTATTACTACCTGTTCATAGCCGAATACGACATAAACGGCAGGCCGGTCAGGTCCGAAGGGCTGGAGTACTCCGCGTCCTCCATGAAGATGCCGGAGCCCGTGAACAACCTCGACATCCGCCGCGACAGGTCCGACGGAACCTACCTGGCCAGCTGGTCCTCCAACTACGACGTCACCCTGTACTACTCCACCAAGAAGCTCAGGTTCGGGAACAGGATCATGAAGACCGAGGACGTGAAGTCCTGGATGACCGAGATAAAGCCGGTGAACGTCTATACCGACCGCATCCGCTTCGCGATGGAGGACGGCGCCGTGTGGTACATCTATCCGATCATACAGCGCGGGAAGACCTGCGTGAGGGGGGACGAGGCCCGCGTGTCCAACCTGATCCCGTTCAGGGACGTGGAGAAGTCGGTGGTCAACAGGGAATGCGTCATAACCATGAACTGGCCCAAGTTCGCCGTCGAGGCCGAGTTCAGGATCTCCAACAACGAGCCCAAGGACCCCGAGGACCCGGACCTGGAGATCAAGACGGTGAAGCGCGAGGAGTACGAGGAGAACAGGCACGTGAGGATACCGATGGGCAACTCGCCCAGGAAGTTCGTCTACATCTACGCCATGTACAGGGTGGAGGACGAGATGGTCCCGTCCCGCCCCATCATGATAAGCGTGTATTCCGTCGAATGCAGGAAGGTCAGGTACGCCGCCTCCAAGTCCAAGAGGAACCTCACCTTCGAGTTCTCCGCGGACCGCGACGTGCCGGAGATCCCGCCGGTGATGGCCGTCCAGTCCAGCGAGAGGATCCCGCTAAGGGCGGGGGACGGGGAGGTCATATGGAGGTCCGGAGGGCCGGTGAAGCTGACCGACGGGTCCGCATCGGTCACGGTCAACTGCAGCCCGGCGGTGGACATCGAGAGGGTCAGGCTCTTCTTCGAGGAGGAGGCGGACTACAACCTGTTCAAATTCATACACCCCCTCTACAGGAGGCGCCGAGATGGCCGCGAGAAGGAAGGCAAGGGAGAGCGAGAGCACCTACGTGTGCCCGTACTGCTTCAGCAGGTTCACCATGGACAAGGTCCACAGCGCCTGCACCGGGATGTTCTGCGCCAGGAACTACGTCAGCAAGCACGCCCGCGACGCCGAATGCCAGTACCTGTCGATGGACAGGCAGGACGAGATAGACTACGAGAAGACGGTGTTCCGCGGCAAGGACCCGAGGGGCGCGCATGCGACCATAGCGAAGCACCACATCATACGCGACTCGTCGATGGTCTGCGACATGTGCGGGCGGGCGACGTACATCCGCCTGTGCCCCACCTGCCACAACGAGATCCAGGCCGGGGCGGAGGAGGGAGGCAACAGGATCTTCGTGATACTCGGCCCCAAGGGGGTCGGCAAGAGCCATTACATGGCGGTCCTCATCAACCAGATAAGGACCTACGTCGCCAGCGAGTTCAACGCCGTGTTCAACCCGGCCAGCGACATGACCACGCTCCACTACAGGGAGCGCTACAAGAAGCCCCTGTACGACGACAAGGTGAAGCTGCCCCCCACCCAGCCGTACGACGAGCTCGGGGACGACAGGGAGCCCCTGGTGTACTACCTGAACATGTACGGCGGGGACAGGCGCAGGGTGTTCACCTTCGCGTTCATAGACACCGCCGGGGAGGACCTGGCGACCGCGGAGACCATAGGGCGGAGCAACCTCGACGCCCTCATATCCGGGGCCGCCGGGATCGTCTACCTGGTGGACCCGCTCCAGATGAAGTACGTGAGGGACCGCATACACATCGACAACCTGCCTCCGGTGGGGGCCGACATCTCGGAGACGCTGAACAACATCTGCAACATAATCCGCAAGCAGAGGCCGGGGCTGAGGCCCAAGGACCTGATAGACATACCGCTCGCGGTGAGCATAACCAAATGCGACGTGCTGCTGAAATCCCCCGAGGACGACGAGGAGGACAAGATCCTCTTCTCGCCCGGGTCGGCGGTGCGCATCCCCAGGGAGACCGGGATCTACGACGAGGAGAACTTCGAGCAGATAGACGCGGAGCTCGAGGAATACCTCAGAAGGACTGCCGGGGAGGACTTCATACAGATTGTGAACGGGTTCGAAGAGCATTGCTATTTCGCGGTGTCCGCCCTCGGGAACAACCCCACCGGGAACGGCCTGCAGCGCGGGATAATGCCGATGAGAGTGGAGGACCCCTTCATTTGGCTCCTCAACAGGAAAGGAATGGAATGACCGGTGAAAAAGAGAACAAGCTGATGAGTTTCATCAAAGGCGGGCTCAGGACGTCCGACGTCCAGGATCCGGAGGCCGCTCCGGTCCCGGAGACGGAAGAGGCCGCGCCCTCCGCGAGGGAGGACGCCTTGGCGGAGGCCCTGGCCGGCATAGGCGAGGAGCTCGGGTCGATATCGGCCGAGCTTGCGGAGACGCGCCGGGAGGCTGCCTCCCGCGACGCGGGCCTGGAGCAGGTGAAGGCCGCCCTCGCCGACATCGGGGAGAGGCTGTCGGCCCTGTCCGAGGGCATCCGCAGGGACGAGCCGCCCGAACAGGACGAGGGGCTGAGGTCCGTCCTCTCCGACATCGGGGAGAGGCTCGAGTCGATATCGGCCGAGCAGAAGGAGATCCGCCAGGAGTCCGTCTCGCACATGACCTCCAGGGAGCAGATGAAGACCATCCTCGCCGCCGTCGAGAGGCGCGACGCGGAGGTCACCGACAAGGCCTTCCTGAGGACCATGGAGCAGGTCGCGACGATGAGGGAGGACTTCCACAAGCTGTGCGCCGGCGTGAGGGGAAAGCTGGACACGCTCAATGCGGAGGAGGTCCTGTCATCGTTCGAGGCGTACAGCGTGGACCTGGAGAACATACTGTGCGACGGCGGGGTGTATATAGGGCCCTTCCCGTACGACAAGATAAACACGATGCATCAGCGCATCGTCGGAATCGTCCCCACCGGGGACCCCGAGCTCAACGGCATGGTGGCCGAAAGGGAGTCCGACGGATACAAGCTGGGCAACAGGGTCCTTCTGAAAGAGAAGGTCTCCATCTACAAACTCGCGGAATCCCTCAGGGTTAAGACGGATTCAGAAACCCCTTCCGAAGATAAGACACAGGAGGATCAGCAATGACGGACTACTGCATCGGCATCGACCTTGGGACCACCTATTCCTGTCTGGCCTACGTGGACGAGGACGGGGACCCGGTGATCGAGAAGAACTTCGAACAGGAGGAGACCACCCCCTCCGTGATACTTTTCGACGACAACGGACAGATCCTTGTCGGCTCGCAGGCCAAGGAGATGGCCTTGATGTACGAGCCCGACAGGACCGTGACCGCCATAAAAAGGAAGATCGGAAGCAGCTACGAGAAGGAGATCGACGGCAAGGTCTACAACCCGACCCAGCTCTCCGCCACCATCCTCAAGAAGCTCCTGGACGACTTCAACAGCAACCACTGCTGCGAGGTCAAGAAGGCCGTCATCACCGTCCCCGCCTACTTCGGCCAGAACGAGCGCGACCAGACCAAGACCGCCGGGATGATCGCCGGCCTGGAGGAGGTCACCCTGATCAACGAGCCCACCGCCGCCGCCATCTCCTACGGATACAGCGGGAACAAGGAGGGCAAGGAGAGGGTGCTGGTGTACGACCTCGGAGGCGGAACCTTCGACGTCACCGTCCTGGAGATCGAGGGCGGGAAGTTCAACGCCGTGGCCACAGACGGGGAGAGGTTCCTCGGCGGGAAGGACTGGGACGCCGCGATGTCCGAGATCATCAAGGAGAAGGTGTCCGAGGAGTCCGGGACCGACATAGACTTCCTCGAGAGCGATCCCGAGGTCGTGAAGTCCCTGGAGTACGACTCCGAGGTCATCAAGAAGAGGCTGTCCACCTCCGGCGTCACCAAGGGCACCCTGACCGTCGACGGCCACAAGTACGTCTACTCCGTGAACCGCAACGAGTTCGAGGACATGTCCGAGGACAAGCTTCTGCAGACCCTCGACGTCATGGACAGGGTCCTGAAGTCCAAGTCCATGACCATAGACGACATAGACGTGGTCATCCTCGTCGGAGGATCCTCCAGGATGCCTCAGGTCAAGGAAGCCATAACGAGGAAGTATCCCACCGCCAACGTCAAGGCCCATGACGCCGACCTCGCCGTCGCCAAGGGCGCCGCCCTGTTCGCGAAGTCGATGGCCGACTCGCCCGCCGCCATCACCGAAGGGGAGGCCGCCGCTGTCGCCGAGGCCGTCCAGGAGGAGGAAGAGAGGAGGATCATCGTCAAGAACGTCCTCAGCAAGACCTTCGGCCTGAAGGCGACCTACGAGGACGGGACCGAGATGATCTCCAACATCATCTTCAGGAACGAGACGCTCCCCATAGAGAAGACCAAGCGCTACTACCCCGTGGAGCAGGAGCAGAACTCCATCAGGATCGAGATATTCGAGGACGCCGCCATGAACGACGAGGAGGGCTCCAAGACCGACATGTCCCTCGGCGTCGCCATAGGCGAGTTCACCATGGACTTGCCCGAGAACGTCGACAAGGAGACCCCGATAGACGTCACCTTCGTCGCCACGGAGGAGGGGATACTCACGGCGAGCGTGACCTGCATGGACCAGCACAAGGAGTACACGCTGGAGAACGACCTCAAGATGACCCTGGAGGAGATCGAGAAGTCCCAGAGCATCATGGAGAGGGTCGTCACCGGATGCTGAAACGGACGGGCTCCGGCCCGCCCCTCATTCCTCGGACCTTTCGCCGCTCACTACGATGACGGTGAGGTCCGAGTTCTTCACCACGTAGTTCGAGACGCTGCCCAGGAACAGGCGGTCGAGGGAGGACCTGTTGGACCTCCCGACGATGATCGTGTCGCACTTGTAGAGCTCGGAGACCTCCACGACCGTCTCCCCGGGCCTCCCGACCTCGATGATGGTGTGGACGGTCGCCCCTTCTGAAGCCGCCTTGCGCTGGGCGGCCTCCATGTACTCCCTGACGGACTCGTCGGGGTCCTCCGGGTCCATCTGGTCCTTGGAGACCACTGTGAGTATGTATAGCGGCACGGAATAGTTGATGGAATACCTTATGGCGTAATCCAGCGCCTTCTCTGTGTTCGGACGCCCGTCATAAGCTAGAAGCACGGTCATTTGTCTACGGATTGTTGGAATTACCTATAAATATAGCGCCAGGACGGGCCGACGCTCTGGACAGGGGCGGACAAGCGGGAAGAAAAAGACGGAGGGGGCCTGCGGAAGGCCCGAGGAGATCTCGTCCCCGTCGAGGCTGGGCGGGGGAGGGCCCCGCAGCGCCTCCCTCCTAAGGGAGGTAAGAGGTTTGGTAACCGGGTGCTCAGAGCCCGTAGTTCTTGAGGTTGAAGTTGGGGATCGCGTCCTTGTACTTCTTCACGGCGTACTCGACGAACTTGTCGGTGTCGTCCGGCAGGGCCTCGAGGTCCTTGATGATGTTGTTGACCACGTCCAGCTGCTTGTTGGTCAGGGCGAGCTCCTTGGAGTCGTAGCTTCCCTTGATGATCTTGGCGGCGGTGAGTCCGGCGGCCTTTCCTCTGAGGTAGTAGTCCTTGCCGTTCTCGACGATGGCCTGTCCGATCTTGTACGCGTTGTCGTAGGCGAGGATGTGTCCCTCGGGTCCGCGGACGCGGTCGGAGATCATGTACAGGTCCCTGAGGATCTTCTCGTTCCCGGTGGCGATGGCGGTGTTCATCAGGGACACCTCGTATCCGAGGGATCCGAGCCAGCACTGGACGGAGGATCCTCCGAACTCGGGGTGGTACTCGACGGACTCGTTGGACCACAGGTCGCACACCTGGGCCATCAGGTTACCCTGAAGGTCCGCGTGGGCGCACTGGCAGTTCTTTCCCTCCTGGGCGCAGGGCTTTCCGGCGATCGCCTTGCATATGGGTCCCTCGTATCCGCAGTCCTTGTCAGGTCCGGACGCTCCGCACTCCCAAGCGACCAGGGTCCTCTGGGATGCGATGGCGCGGGTGACGGCGGAATAGGTCCTCTGGACGTCGTTGTCCAGGAATCCGCCGGCCATGAACATCGAGGTGTTGGCTCCGGAACAGTTGGTGTCTCCTCCGGCGATGCACTTGTTCTTCTTGGCGATGTCCACGAACTCGGACCAGACGTACTCCATGTCGATGGCTCCGAGGTATCCGACTCCGAACAGGAACGCGACTATGTCTCCGTTGGTGGTGGCGTAGTCCGCGAGCTCCTTTCCTCCCATCGTCTCGCATGAGAGCACGTCGGCGCCGTTCTCGCAGGCGACCTCGGCCGCCCTGAACAGGGCCTCGGGGTATCCGTGGGATCCGCCCATGCCGGTCCTGAGTCCCTCCTCGGCCTCACGCTGGTCGGGGATGGTGTGCCTGACGGCGCAGTTGATGCCGTACTCCTCGTGGTATTTCTCGCAGATCTCCTTCTGGCCCTCGACGACCGGGGTGGACATCTTCGGGTTTCCCATCTGGGAGATCCACTCCGTCTCGAGCTGGACGTCGGGGAATCCCAGGGTGACCGCCCTGTTGAGGACGTCCTTCGAGATGTAGTCGACGTATTCCTTCCTGAGCCTTGCGGGGTCCTTCTCGGATCCGGGCCTGGGTCCGTAGTTGAGCTCGGGAATGACCCTCCCGGCTCCGACCTTGATTCCGAAACCGTAGGATACGGGCTGCTTGGCAGTTCCGAATACCATCTCGTCTGCGTTCGCGTATGCCATCTTGGTGTATTTCGTCGCCATCTCAATCACGCTCCGATTATGTCGTCCCACTCTTCCCTTATTCTCTTCCAGTCGTATCCGGCGAGGATCTTGTCCGCGATCGGGGGAGTCTGGGGAGCCTTCTCCGAATAGATTCCAAGGTCGAAGGACTCCGCGAAGTCCCTGTTCACCGCACCGCCGGCCGCCATGAACGGCATGTTGAATCCGTCCTTCTTGAGGATCTCGGCCGCCCTGGGGAACGCGGTCATGGTGGTGGTCATGAGAGCGGTTCCGGTGACTAGCATAGGCTTGGTCTCCTCGACCTTCGCGACGACGTCGGTGACCGCGACGTCCTTGCCCATGTCGATGACCGAGTATCCGGACGACCTGAGCATGACCGCTGCGATGTTCTTTCCGATGTCGTGGGGGTCTCCCTCCGCCGCATGCATGACGACGAGTCCCTTGGTCTGCCTTCCGCCGGCGATCTGCTTCTCGGCGAGAGCGATTCCGATCTCCATGGTCTTCGCGGCCATCATGATCTCGGGGAGGTAGTAGATGTGCGCGGCGTACAGCTTCGCGACACACTCCATTCCGACGACAAGTCCGTTGTTGATGATGTCGAGAGGCTTGTGGGTCTTCAGGGCGTCGGCCGTGATGGGTCCGACCTCCTTCAGCTTCATGTACAGGACTGCCTCTGCGACCTTCTTGAGAACCGGGTCCGCCGGAAGCATCTTCTTCGCGATCGTCTCAGGAGAATCTTCGTTCTGAGCCTCGACGTCGTAACGCTTGAGGATCTTGGCGAAGTCCACACCTTTGTAGTCAATCATTCGTTTCCCTCCAAAGGCGTCGGTTCTATCCGAACGCCTAATTGAAAATCAATCCAGATTGTATTAAAAGAGTTGGATGGATAGTCATAATGTCCATGTTTTTGACTCATTATGGTGTTATTATACGATGATTGCTCACCATAATAGCGTGAATGTCAACAAAAAGAGGTTTATTCGAAAACATCGTCGAATGAGGTCCGCCAATCTATCCACGATTCCACGTAAATACGAGAACATACATTGTCGAAAGCATGTATGTTTACATCCTTGGAGGCTTCCTGGGAAGCGGGAAGACCACCTTGCTTATGAAACTCGCTTCTATGTACACCAGGCGCGGCGAGAAGACCGCGCTCCTGGTGAACGAATCCGGAGAGATCGGAGTGGACGGGGCCACCCTCAAGGCCGAGGGGTACGACGCCATCGAGCTCCCCAACGGATGCATCTGCTGCTCCCTCTCCGGAACCCTCCAGTCCGCCCTCAAGAACATCGAGAGGGACATAGACCCCGACGTCATCATCGTGGAGCCTACCGGACTGGCCCTGCCCCACAAGGTGAAGGAGCTCGTCCGCGTGTCCATGATCGATGCGGACGAGACGTTCATCATCGGCGTGGCGGACGTCCAGAGGTTCGAGGACCTCATCAAGAAGAAGGAGGAGTTCTTCACCATGCAGATGAGCCACGCGGACTTCGTGCTCATCAACAAGAGCGACCTGGCGAAGGAGGGGCAGATCGAGGAGATCACCGCCTGGATAAAGGACAAGTTCCCTGGAAAGCCCATAATCGCCATATCCGCGAAGACCGAGGAAAACCTGGACAAAGTTTACGAGCTGATGAGATGAGCGAGAAAGAACAGACATCATTGGAGATCGCCGGCGGATGCGCGGTAGGGTTCACCGGATCGATCAGCTGCTACAACGCCGACGCGGAGGCCAGGTTCTCCAAGGCCCTCCTGGACGTCGGGAAATGGGTCGTCGCCGAGTCCGGGACCCTTCTCGGGCACATCAAGGCCGCCATCGTGAAGGAGGACGGCTCCGGTATAACCCTCAACCTCACCGACCTCGAGAACGGCGTGGAGCACCACGGGCGCCTCGAGCCTCAGGAGAAGGTGAACTTCTCGTTCATGTGCGCCGTCCTGGACGTGGACGAGCATGAGCTGAAGCACGCCATGTGGCACGCCCTTGAGGACACCGGCTTGGACTACACCCTCGACGAGGCGCCCTGCCACTGCCACGACCACGATCATCACCATCACCACGACGGGGAGGAGTGCTGCTGCCACGACCATGAGCACGAGCACCACCATCACCACCATGATGACGACGACGAGTGCTGCTGCCACGACCATGAGCACGAGCACCACCATCACCACGACGGGGAGGAATGCGGATGCCACGGGCACCACCACGGCCACGGCTGCCACTGCCCCTGCTGCAGGTACTGCCAGGAGGTCGACCTCGAGGACATGGAAGCCTGCGACGTCGTGCTCTCCGGAACCCTCTCGGACCTGAAGCCCGAGAGCTACATGTCCATCCTCGAGGCCATGGATGCCGTCTGGGACTGGATCTGGACCAAGGAAGGCGTGCCGGAGTGCGTCGAGGTCACCATCGCCCCCGAGGACTCCGACTGGGCGATCATCACGATGACGGACAAGGACTTCACCCTGCTCGAGGGGAAGTTCCCCACCTGCGCGAAGGCCGCGTTCCGTCTCGAGTGCGTCGCCGTAGGCGTCTGCGAGCATGAGATCAGGCACAGGGTCTTCCACGCGTTGGAGGACTCCGGCCTAAAGAGCGCCATCAGCGGAAAGAAGTGCTGCTGCGGCCACGACCACAACTGATTTTCAAACCCTAGCCGCCGAAAGGCGGCCCCAAACCCCTTTCAGGAGGAAAGCAAATGAGATATGGAATATCATTGGACATAGGTACCAGCGGTACCCGCGGACATGCTGTCGACCTGGATACAGGGAAGATCCTTTCGACGGCCGTGACGGAGTGCCACCCGCTGCCCGGCGCCAACATCATGGACCACCTGACGTTCTGCATAAACGTAGGCACGGACATCGCCCACAGAATCCTCATAGACACCGTCAACAAGGTCATCTCGGCTCTGGGAATCGACAAGAACGCGGTCGAGAGGGTGAGCATCTGCGGAAACCCGATCCAGCTGTCCCTGTTCCAGGGAATCCCCGTGGACGACCTGGCCTTCGCCGGGGAGAACGCCCACAAGGCCAGAGGCATCAAGGAGCAGAAGAGGGACGCGGGCGTGTTCTCTGCCGTGGACGTCGGCCTGGACGTCAAGGACGGCTGCGAGCTTCTGGTCCCTCCCGCCATCAGGCACGAGATCGGGGCGGACGCCCTCGCCATGATGTACAAGAGCGGGTTCCTGGAGCAGAAGGAGAACTGCCTGGTCACCGACTACGGGACCAACGCCGAGATGGCGCTCAAGGTCGGGGACGACATCTACACGGGATCGGCGGCGGCCGGACCTGCGATGGAGGGGCAGTCGATCAAGTGCGGGATGCTCGCCGGGCCAGGCGCCATCTCCGACCTGGAGTACGACTTCCAGTGGATCTGCAAGGTCCTGGACGACACCATCACCCCGCAGGACGGTTCGAAGGTCGACTTCGGGCTGGAGACCGTGGAGCCTTACGGCCCCATGACCGGAAAGGCCGTGGGAATCACTGGGACCGGCGTCGTAGCCGCGGTCTCCGCAGCCCTGGACAGCCATCTATACAGGAAGGGCAAGCTGGGGACCTCCGACGGGAAGCTCCGCATGCAGGACGGCATATACGTCGACTCCAAGGACATCTCCGAGGCGATGAAGGCCATCGGCGCCATCAGGGCCGGTCATTTCACCCTCCTGGAGCACGCCGGGATCAAGTTCGCCGACATGAAGACGATGTACATGGCCGGAGCGTCGGGAACCTACGTCGACGCCATCAAGGCCAGAGAGGTTGGCCTCGTGCCTCCGTCCAGCGAGACGATATACCAGTACGGGAACACGTCGCTCGCCATGTCCACCGACATCCTGAGGAACCCGGAGCTCCTGGACAAGCTTCAGGAGATCGCCAACGGCATCAGGGCCAACCATGTCATGTTCGCTTCGGACAAGATATTCGAGCAGATCTACATGCAGGAGCTCGCGGTCTGCGACGAGGGCATGAGCATGGAGATGTACAACCGCAACAACGCCGCCGCCGGGATCCAGGAGCTTCCGAAGCCCAGAGGGGTCCCCAAGGTCGTCCGCGTCGTCCAGCGCGACATACCCGATCTGGGAGAGAAGGGGCTGACCATCCTCCACGACATCGGGACCGAGCTCCGCGGACACATGGACGGGTGCATCGGATGCAAGAAGTGCGAGAAGGAGTGCCCCCAGAAGGCGCTCACGGTCGCCGAAGGCAACGAGATCGTCGTGAAGACCAAGGACTGCCTCGGAACGGCCTGCTACAGGTGCCAGTTCGTCTGTCCCAAGAAGGTCTACAAGTACGACGACCTGAGACTCGTGATCTGATTTGAAGGAGGGGATATCCCCTCCGTTTTTTTCTGAAATTCAATCTTCCATGACGTTCTGAAGCTCGAGATACTCCAGGATCTGCTTCCTGAGCTTCGTGAACTCGGGATTGGCGCGGTCCCTGGGCCTCGGCCACGGGACGTCTATGACCTTGTAGATCGTCGACGGCCTCTTGGTGAGGATGACGACCCTGTCCGAGAGGTACAGGGCCTCGTCGACGGAGTGGGTCACGAAGATGATGGTCCTGTCGCTGTGGACGATGATCTTGTCCAGCTGCTCCTGCATTATGTTCCTGGTCTGGGCGTCCAGCGCCCCGAAGGGCTCGTCCATCAGAATCACGGCGGGGTGCATGACCAGGGCGCGGGCGATTCCGACGCGCTGCTTCATGCCTCCGGAGAGCTCGTGGATGCGCGAATCGGCGAACTTCTCCAGGCCGACGGCCTTGATGTACCTCATCGCCCTCTCCTCCTGCTCGTCCTTGGGAACCCCTGCGATCTCCATCCCGAACTTGACGTTCTGCTTGACGGTCCTCCACGGGAACAGGGCGAAGTCCTGGAACACCATCCCGCGGTCCGAGCCGGGGGAGGTGCAGGCCTTGTCGCCTATCTTGACTGTGCCTTCGGTAGGCTGGAGGAGACCCGCTATGCAGCGGAGGATCGTGGTCTTCCCGCATCCGGACGGGCCTACTATGGATATCAGCTCCCCCTTCTTCACCTCCAGGGAGAAGCTGTCCACGGCCACGGTCTCGCTGTCGTCGGTGACGTAGACGACGCGGAGCCCGTCGATGGTCATCAGGGTGCCGCCTTCCGGTATGTCCTTGTAAAGTTCGTCGGTGCGGTCGGCGCGGACGCGCTCCGAACCCCATTTCTGGCCTTCTATCTTGATCTTGCTCTTAGACATCGGACATCCATCCCCATTCTCCTTGAGACCCTCTTGGAAATGTACTCGGCCAGACCGGTGGTCAGCAGCCCGAGCACGGCGATCACGATTATGCCCGCGTACGCCTGGGGGAAGGCCCCGTACGTTATCATGTTGGCGACGTAGAACCCTATTCCGCCCAGAGGGGTGGCGTAGAGCTCGGCCGCGACTATGCACATCCACCCGATTCCGAGACCGACCTTGATTCCGTTCATGAGATACGGGACGGTGGAGGGTATCAGGACCTTGGTGAAGATCTGAAGGTTGCTGGCGCCCAGAGTCTTGGAGGCGTCGACAAGAACGCGGTCGATCTTGGACACCCCGAATATGATGTTGGTGAGCATCGGGAAGAATATTCCCACGAACACGACGAACGTAGCCCCCTGGACGTATCCGAACAGGAGGATGAATATCGGCGCCCAGGCGATAGGCGCTATGGGCCTCAGGACCTCTATCCAGGGGCTGGTGAACTCCCTCACGAGCTTGAAATTCCCCAGTATGAGACCCAAAGGCAGGGCAACGACCAACGCCAGGGCGAATCCCCTCAGGAACTTGTTGAGACTGGACCAGACGTATGTGGACAAGCTCAACCCGGTGACCGCGTCACCGTTTACAATCAAAGAGAAAAGCGCTTCGAAGGTCTCCATAGGCTCAGGAATCGCCGCGTTGTTGGCGAGCTTCGAAACCACCCACCACAAGCAGACGAACACGGCCAGAGAGACGATCGTGATCAATACCATCCTGGCGAAGCGATGGTATTTGTTGTGCTCGTCGTAATTCAGACTCATTGGACCCACGCAGATATAGTAAAGGGTTTAATTTAAAAGGTTTCAAAAAAACCTCGAGAGGCGGGAAGCCGTCTTCAGGCTTCCTGTATGACCCTCTGGTACTGAGGCTCCCAGATTATTCCGGCGCTGATGGTCTTGTCGCCGATGATCTGGTTGTAGTTGGCGAGGTTGGTGATCCAGTACATCGTGTCGGAGGAGAGCTTCTCGCCCACCATGTACTGCTTGACGTTGAGGCCCATCTGGTCGGCGAGGGTCAGGAGCTGGATGTGCTGGATCGAAGTGGTTCCAGGAGTTCCGTAGACGAGTCCTCCCCAAGCCTTCGCGTTTGCGGAGGTGACGATGTAGTCATCGCCGGAGACCGTGTAGAACGCAGTCCCGTTCCTCTGGAGCACCTTCGAGGCGGGGTCGTCGAGAACCGCGCTGTTGATGTACAGCCCGGATCCCTCGCTGTTGACGCGGGCCACGAGGTTGTAGGCCTTGGAAGTGTCCTTGACAGCTTCAGAGTCAATGTAGCCGAAGTTCACCATGTTGATGGTGGCGGGAGGAGCTCCCATGAATCCCATCTGGGCGTCTCCGTTGATGAGGGAGGTGGCGATTCCGCCTCCGTTGAGGGCGTTGGAGATCTCCACGGTCACGTTGTACTCCTTGAATATGCCCTTCTCGATTCCGACGTGGATCGCTATCTGGTGTATGTCTCCGGTGATGACCGCGACCCTGACCTTGGCGGATCCGGCCTTGAGGGCCTCCTTGTCGGCGATGGCCTTCTTCATGTACGCGTCGTCGACGAAGTTGTCGGCGAAGGCGGCGGGGTCGTCGACGGTCTTCTGGAGGGCGCCGACTTTCTTGAGACCGGCGATGAGGGACTGGATGTCGGTATTGAGGGTGGAGAGGTTGCCGTCGTTGCCGTCCGCATAGAGGTAGGTGATGTCGGAAAGCGCATCCTTGACCTCCTGCTCGTTCAGTCCGGGGACCTTGGTCTGGCTGAAGGATACGAGCCACTTGTAGTCATCGGATTCAGGGTCCTTGAGGGCGTTCTCGACGAACTTCACGGAGTCGTAGTACCCGGCGAGGAACTTGTAGGCGTCCGTGGAGTTGCTGTTGAGGAAGCTGTAGTTGGCCGCGATGACGCAGCAGGTGTGATCGGGGAAGTAGTTGTTGGTAAGACCCAGACTGATGTAGTCCGTCTTTTTATCGTCGCTGTGCGAGCCGTTGTTGTTCAGGAGCACGAAGGCCGCCGCCCCTGCCACGGCCACGATGGCGACGATCAGCACTGCAAGGATTTTTTTATCCATTGTATCACCAATCTAATCCAACTATTCACAGGCAGGGTATATTATACTAAGGTCTAATAATTGTACAATTAGGAAAACACGTGAGCATCTGTCCTAATGATGCGCCGATGTTTACTGAGAGAACAATTGAAAGAGAACTATAAAGAAGAATAGAGGACCAGGGACAAGCCCTGGCTGTGAAATTCAGATGTCCCTGAAAAGGGTCGCGTACTGCATCTTCTTGGCACCGAAGTACTCCTTGCAGTACTGGGCGGTGGCCTCAGGAGGGAACTCCTTGCAGGAGA
>JAEEGH010006064.1_pt1 | contig 29820 bp, 15 predicted proteins | sample 9134181 | NCBI WGS metagenome assembly JAEEGH01 (sample SAMN16246544, study PRJNA631951) | gut metagenome | biome: gut microbiome; feature: rumen; material: DP-attached | host: Bos | place: Iran: Karaj | collected 2018-10 | reverse complement strand
CGTCAAGATGAATGGGGCTGTGAAATGCTCATAGTCAACCACATCTTCGTGTTCATCACGTAGTGACCAAGTAACTCTTACTACAGCAGGACGGAGTTTGAACACAGAAACAGGCTTGCCCAGCAAAATAATAGCTGCACGAGTAATACCACCATCTATCATCACACCTGCATTACTCAAAAACTCCTCTACTGACCACGCATTAACCTCTGCTGCAGGAATACGGCTGTGTACCTTCTTGAACATCACCTTTGCTTTGGCAATGGCGACTTCGTCCAAATCATCTATCGTAGCATTAGGGACGATTACAGCCGACCAGTCGGTGTCTGTGAATAGAGGTTCATCCAAGATTGCATTCAAATGCTCTTGTGTCAGCTCCACCAAAGAGTCCTCTATCCGTTGCCATGCCTTATCGTGAGCATAGACAGGACGTTTGGGTAGATGTTTAGGAATATGAATCACCCACACCACCTTATTGGTATCATCTGTGATATACTCCTCGATGTCCAGTCCTTCACTCGACAGGTTCGTGCATCGTTCCGTCAATCGGAGTATTGCTTTCTGGCGGTCATAGTTATAGGTATTTGTGCCGACAATCTCCAGTGTCTTGTCATGCACACCCGCCACGAGGAAACCACCCTCCATGTTGGCGATAGCCGACACGTAGGAAATCACATCATCTTTCTCGTCCCCACAGAACGAGTTCTTTAGGTTCTTAAATTCCTTCCACTCACACCGCGCATTCTCTTGTGGGTACTCGCGGAGCAGGTATTGTTGTAATTCGAGTTCGGTCATATGAATTGTCATTCTTGTGGATTTTTAAGATTTCGATATTCAACGGAGTAGTCTGAAGCTGTTTTATTGTATCTAAGAATAGATATGTTTTCTTCATTTCTAAATTTCGCATTTGAATACCAATTATAAGACCCCGTATTTACTATCTGATCATCAATTATACAAAATTTGTTATGCATTATACCACCTTTTGATGATTTAATCCTTTGAGTAGAAACTTCTGCTAAATCGACACCATGTTTTCGATTAATATCGTCGTCATATAAAGCAACTTTGACATCAAGTTCCTCGTTGTGTGTTTTTAATGAGTTTTGTAGCTAAATATCCCCAATTTTGTAATTGACTTCTATTTTTCCCAATTGTGCCATATGAAGCTGCTATATATTTGTTTCGAACTTATTTAATGACGATTAAGTCTTATCAAAGAACTTAAGCATTTTCTCAGATGTAAATTCTAATAATAATGTTTTTGTTTTTAATAGCGAGTACCGCAATCATATGATATTACAGTAACTTCTGCATCTCCAGGTTGTATCAGTTTATTATAGCAACAAACGGAATTTCCACGTTCTACATCATCAAGAGTAAAGTATCGACTCGTCCATTTTACCAACCCCTTCCATTTGTTGAAGTAATGTACAGTAATATTAACCTGTCCATTGGCTTCAAATTCAATAAAAGGTAGGTAAACGGATCTGTCTGCACACATTTCTGAAATTATAGATGTTGGCAAATTGTCCAGATCTTCTTCCAAGCATATCAGTTTCCTTCGTAGATAATTTGCATGCCCTAATGTTGGGAGGAAGTATTTGAGGTTGTCAAGCAAGAATACTTCCCATGCACTATGTTCATTCCATCGGGCCGTTATGTATTTAGATGGCAAATCAACACTTTTAGCTTGGTGGCTATCTAATTTCTTAAGTATTATTTTTGACGGCTTATAGTTCTCGGCGGTACTATAAATGGCATCCTTGTATTGAGTACAAGAAACAAGATGTAGTTTTTGCAATAATGTTTCTCGTATTGCTTTTCTTGGAAATTCGCATTTTACATTTGGATAATACTCTTCTTTCGCATCTGTATCATGGAAATATGGTTGAGAATAAAACCCACCCATAGATGTTTCACCATATAAGTGTCTATAGATACCTAAGGTCTTATTGGGATTTATCTGTATAGTTGTAAATGGTTCCAATAAGAAATTTGCATCTATTATGTTAAAATCGTCCTCACTGTTAATCTTATAATTATCAGCGATTAGCTGTTTAACAGCCTTATATGTTTTCCCAAAGTAGTTTATGTTCATTTCTTCTCTTAATTCTTCAAAAATAAATTCAACTTGTTCATTACAATTTGTACAAACAGACATCTGACCTTGTAATGAAACACCTTGCTGTGGCGCTGATTCGAAGTGAATCCAATCTAACCATTTTGAGATTGTTCCACATTTCATACAAAACATGTGGCCTTCATGATAACCTTCAACCTGTTTATGTAATTGTCGTTCAATCTCATTCCAACCAAATGGATTTCTCATTGCATTATAATAGATTCCTGAGTCGTTGATACCCCAGTACGAAGGTAAAAAAGCAATATTCGTAATTACACCGAAGCCCTCTGCTCTACAAACTACCAATATTCTACGATAGCCTGGACGATATAATTCAATTACTGTACCATATCTTTCTGTTGGAATTAAATCAATCTCTATACTAGCGTCCATTTGTGAGACATAGTTTTGTAATGCAGAAACCACATTCTCCTTTCCAATGATGGTTTTACCTAAAATCTCGCTATAGCGGACATCATCACGCATAGCTAACTTAATTTTTGACACATCACGGTTTACAAATGTCTCATATAAGATTGAATACCACACAGGTACTTTACCGTCTTTCAAACTAAGATGTTCAAAAGACTCTATTAATTGAAGAAACCTTTTCGCAGGTTCGCAACCATCATTAGACGCATCTACACATAGTTGTTTAGAACGAGTGAAATCTTTTTCTACTCCATCACCAAAAAATAATATCACGGACAGAAAATACTTGCTCATGGAGTAGCCTTGTTTAGCAGACAGGGCAAACATCTCTATTGCCTTACGTATATCAGCTTTAGGATTCTTCGCAAGATAATATCCATAGCGACATTGAGCCTCAGGATTTCCCTCTTTGGCTTTGTAGAATTCTTCTCTTACAAAATCTGGCAATTCCACAATTTGTTTCTGTTCATTTACTGACTGTTTTTCCATAATCTGATCAAAAAGTTGCTTGGACATAGGAATAATGCATTTAGGGTCTTCAGACTCATGTGAATCAATAATTCTTTGTAATAAAACTCTTGCTTTTTCAGTATCTCTATTTAGCGTATTATTTGGTATTCTGTCTCCTTGATACCATAATATGGCAAGATTCCACAACAATTCAATGCAACAAGGATTCTCTTCCTTGTCAACATATTCATTTATAAAAGCGATAGCTTCTTGATATCTACCGGCAATACTCCATAATGCCACAAATTTATTTAGTGCGGCATATTTATTTCCATAATATATTGCAATATCAAAGAATTGGTTGCCCATTTCAATGTCGCCATCTATTCCTGCAAACATTGCTCCCATATTATTGGCAGCGTCATGAACTCCTTCATTCATTGCGATTCCATATAAGAGTTTTACGCTTTCGTAATAAGATGGCATTTGGTCTTTAAGTAGCACTATCAATAGCCAATCGAAAGTTAGAGCACACTCTCTAACTGACATAGAATTACCAAATGGATTATTAACTACAACATCGTCTGGTAATTTGTCTAAATATGCAGTCCCATTCAAGCAATCGGAGCATTGGAACTGACTCAAGCCTATTAATTGGTATTCTCTATTAGGAGTTTCATTTTCACAAATGTTTGGAGTGTTATCCAAGATGGGGGCAGTATTGTTTCTTGATTGTGTAGGTAGAATTAACTCTCCTTTGACTATTATGTATGGCTCATAACTGTTTCCGTCAAATGAACATTCTGCATAGTACAATTTCTCAAGATTAATTGTTTCAGATTCATCAATTACTTTGGGACTTAATCTACCTCTTGTTTTTCCACATTCAAACGTAGTAGCTTTTGCTGTTCCATTTGGAGCAATAAGTTTCAGCTCGGATTTTTCTTTAATAACAAGATTCTTTGCTGGTGCAATTTTTCGCATTATCACAACAACATTTGACTTTAAAATTAGCTCGTCGTTATATGGTTCCTGTAAATCTAAAACACGAACTATATTTCCCGTTTTTTTTTCATTATGAACATACAAAACAATAAGACTATCTAACAAATTGCCCTTGAATAACATAATTCTATTAAAAAAGCCTTTCTTTCCTTGTCTGATAGTCTTAATCTTATACATAAACGGTTGTGTTCTTTCGTATTTGCGAACAGCATTTATAGTAACAATTTTTTCATCTGGGGTCAACTCATGCTTGACCTCAGCCAAGAGTCTTTCTTTTGTCTGAAAATAAATATTGTCATAAATACGACCATCTATGGTCATGGTATATCGATTGACTTTACTCATTGATATTCTTTGTTAAATGTTCTTTAAGTGGATTTTTGTCAAACGTCTTCCGTCTTTCTGTAATCCAGTCTATTGAAACACGAATGGATTGCTTCTTTCGGTACAAATTGACCAAACCACTCTCTGGTAGAGGTGTGATTTTTGACTTACACAAAATGCCTGTTTCTTTGTTACGAAACTTTACAAGCAAATAATCTTCTGCCATATGAATGATTTTTTCTTATAATTTTTTGTTTTTTTGAGTATTCCATATTGAAATTGATATCCTTAATATTCTTGTTCTAAATACGCTCTTACCTCTCTAAACGTAATCACTGGGGTTACTTTCTTCAATATATCTTCCATCAACTACTTTATCGTAAGGGATGTCGGAAATTAGTTCTGTTTTCAACCAATCGTTATTCCACAAAGTCTCAACAGACTTGCCTGCTACAAACTGGCAAAGACGAAGTGAACAAGGTGATATGCCTGTCTTCTTGTCCTGAGTATAGGTCATATTTTGAAGCCAAAGTTGGCTGTATGAAGAGTTTGGCTGGTCGCAGAGCTTATGACACTAAATCTATGATTGAACGTTTCTCGTCCATATCTTTGAGAGAATCGATCATGCGACTTATAACACGAAGAGCATAGTGGCTTGCACCTACATTCTCCAAGGCTATCTGCGTACAGATGGCAGACATCGCTCTTTGGCTTTTCCTGTTCATGTTTGCCAAATTCTGACCACAAAGATATGAAAATAATTGCAAAACGAAGCAATATATTGCAATTATCTGTGTTTATTTATGTTTTTTTCAAAGAAAAGACAGATTTTGGCAAGCCAAAGAGGTGTTTTTATCATATCCGTTCGAATTGGGAACAACTAATTACGATAGAATTTGCTATAGAAAGCTCACAATAGGTTTGCTTCAAAGTGGCACACTCCGATCTAACGAAGTGAAGCTGGAGTATTAGGCTGCCCACTACTTAAAAAATGTGGCATCGGCAAGCCGATTTTACACGCTTGATATATATCCTCTGGCATCGGCTCCGAAATTCATGACCTGTCATGTGTAAGAATGGCTTAATGCCAGATACTGTGACCTCTGCTTGCAGATTTATGTGGTCAATACTACCGACTCCGAAAGGGAGAACGGGTAATGAGCTTCCCGATGCTTGTTTTATGTGGCAAGCATCGGGCAAGCCCTCTACTTCATAACTACATTTCCTTCATCCACTCCTTGTCCCGCAGATAGACATATAGATAGGAATGCAAACTCAGGTCACCTTGCAATCGCTGGGTATGTGCGAATGCAGTCGTTCGCTCACTTTCGCTCAGTTGCTGCCATATGCCAAAGGCTTGCGATTCGTTGTTGCCAACCTTCTAATCAATACTCAGTATAGTATATAGAAAAAGGGACGGCACTTGAGTGTCGCCCCTTTTTTTGTTTATTTTACTTTTGCAGAGGAAAATGGAGGAGATTCACTATAGTTGTGAAAAAATCATCTTTCCTTTTACATAGTATTGCCAGAGGATGCTGATAGGGGTTCTGCCTGCAGGAGAGTTGACTTTGGCATTGTTCTGTATGCGGTTTCTGTCAGCAAGGAAGTCTTTCTTCCATGCCTTGAAGTCGCGACGCGCTTTCAGCACTGCCTTAAATTCGCCGACACTTCTGCCGAGTATCAGCATCTGCAGGGCTGCGATGTAATCCAGCAGGGTCCTCCATCTCATTACGCTCTTCAGTTCTCCCTCTGGCAGGTTTTTGTATAGCATAGTGAGGTTGTTGCGGAAATTGAGGTAAGCCTTGCGAGGATTACCCTTCGGCAATGTGCCTCCGCCATAGTGGTAGGCTACGCTCTGAGGCACACATACCACCTTTCTGCCCATAAGGTTCAGACGCCAGCACAGGTCTATCTCCTCGTTGTGTGCAAAGAACCTGCCGTCAAGTCCTCCACAGTTCCAGTAGTCCTGTCGTCTTATCAGCAGACAAGCGCCCGTAGCCCACAATATTTCCTTTGGTTCGTCATATTGTCCGCAGTCTTCCTCAACAGTATTGAAAATTCTGCCTCGGCAATAAGGATAACCGTATTTATCAATGAAACCGCCACAAGCCCCAGCATATTCAAACATCTTAGGATTGACATCGCTGAGCAGTTTGGGTTGGCAAGCCGCCACCTCGCTATGATCCTGCATATAGTCGAGCATAGGCGTAAGCCAATCAGCCTTCACTCTTACGTCGCTGTTCAGCAGCAGGTAATAGTCGGGTAGGGGCTTCTGCTGTTCTTTGTTTTCTTTGTCAAGTTTCTCGAAAGCCTTATTGTATCCTTCAGCAAAACCATAGTTACGGTCGAGCGTAACGATGCGTACTGCAGGGAATTCTCTGTGCAGCATCTCGATAGAGTCGTCAGTCGAACCATTATCAGCAACAATTATCTCAACGTCCGTGTTGTCGCTTCCTTTGGAATGTTCAGTCACAGACGGCAAGTATTTCTGCATCATGGCAGAACCGTTCCAGTTTAGTATTACTATGGCGATGTTCATGTAGCTTAACCTTTACTATCTTGTTGTCAAAATCGGCTGGTGTAGGGTGACACACTTCCACCCTGATATAGTTTTTAGTGTAGCCGTGCAGCAGTTTGCCTCGCGTAGCCTTTTCAAAAAGCACCTCTGCCTCAGTATCTATATATTTTGCATAGAATTCCTCTGTCTTTTTCTGCGACAGTTCCAGCAGTCGCTGACTGCGTTGCTTCTTGTCCTTGTCGCTTACGATGTATGGTATCTTCAAGGCTGCTGTACCAGGTCGCTCGCTATAAGGGAATACGTGCAGTTGGCTTACAGGCAGACGGTCGAGTAGGGCATAGGTTTCTTCAAAACATTCAGGTGTCTCGCCTCGGCAACCCACCATCACATCTACGCCTATGAAGGCATCAGGCATAGCGACCTTTATCTTTTCAATCTTTTCGGCAAAGAGGGCTGCATCGTAATGGCGGTGCATCAGTTTCAGCACCGTGTCGCTACCACTCTGCAGCGGAATATGGAAATGAGGCATAAACGCACGGCTGTTAGCGCAATATTCTATCAGTTCGTCGCTGATAAGGTCGGGCTCCAGACTCGAGATACGATAACGCTGTATTCCTTCCACGTTGTCAAGAGCTTTCACCAGGTCAAGGAAAGACTCTCCCGTGGTACGTCCGAAGTCGCCTATGTTCACACCTGTCAATACTATCTCCTTACCGCCCTCAGCTGCCACCTGCTTAGCCTGTTCCACCAGCGACGGTATGCTTGGGTTACGACTGTTGCCTCGTGCGAATGGTATGGTGCAGTATGTGCAGTAGTAGTTGCAGCCGTCTTGCACCTTCAGCCAATAGCGCGTGCGCTCGCCTTTCGAGCATGACGGGGCAAAGGTTGTGATATCCTTAACCTTAGACTGAACCTTTATGTTTTCTCCCTGTTCTTCTTGTCCTTCTTGCCTGCTTGTAAACTTTTCTGACAGAAACTGTATGAGATCGGCCTTCTCGTTGCTACCCAGTACCAGACTCACTCCGTCAATCTTTGTTATCTTCTCAGGTTCCAGCTGTGCGTAGCATCCTGTTACCACCACAAAGGCTCCTGGGTTGTTCTTCACCATTCGCCTTATCTGCTGTCGGCACTTGCTGTCAGCCACCTCCGTCACCGAGCAGGTGTTTATAAGACATATATCGGCGCTCTCACCTTTCTGGGCTGTGCGCACACCCATATCCTCCAACATCTTAGCGAATGTTGAGGTCTCTGAGAAGTTCAGTTTACAACCGAGAGTGTAGTATGCTGCTTTCTTACCTTGGAAAGCCGAAGTGTCTATCATCTTGTGTTTACACCTTATTTATATATATAATAGGGCTTTTTCGCCCTTATTATGTGCAAAAGTACGAAAAAGTAAGGGATTAAACAAATAAATGTACTTAAAAATGCCCATTTTTGCGGTTGTGCGCGCACACAAGAAAATATTAACATTTGTTTAACATTTGTAACTACCACATTTACAGCTACTTGCAAAAATGTTACAAAAAAGTCCTAAAAAAATCTATAAAAATCCTTGCGGGTATTGAAAAAAGTGCGTAACTTTGCATCGTTTTAATAAACAAAGATTGTTTTACAGATTTAAAAAGCTTAGAAAAATGAAGAAATTAGTTTTTATGTTCGTAGCTATGGTTGCAATGTCAATGGTTTCTTGTGGTAACAAGACTGAGCAGGCTGCTGGTAACGACACAGTTGACACAGCTGCAGTTGACACAGTTGCTGCTGACACAGTTGCTGCTGACACAGTTGCTTAATAGCACAAACCTAGTTCACAGAACTAAACAGGTTAACACCGCTGGTTTGACGAGAGTCATCCCAGCGGATTTTTTTGTGCCATGATTTAGAGTAACTACAGCAATCATGGCAATCATGGTAACCGTAGCTGCTACATGTATTATACAAAATAAGAGCCTTAACCAGTTGGCTAAGGCTCTCACTGTTATTAAGAGAGTTTTGTTGACTCTAAGTTTAGCAGTCTGATTCTCTTTAGAGTCAGAGAGACTTCACCTTTAGAGTCCGAGTGACTTCTTTATTTCAGCTATGCGAGCGTCAGCCTTAGCTGTAGCAGCAGCGTAGTCACCGTCAAACTTACCAGCAACAGGAACCTCGCAATAGAACTTAATCTTAGGTTCTGTACCTGAAGGACGAACAGAAATCTTCATGCCGTCCTCAGTAAACCACTGCAGAACGTTGCTCGTCGTAGGCATATTGATATCAACGACCTTACCATCGGCAGTTGTCTGCTTCAATGTCTTATAGTCCTTAACCGTAACAACCTTTGAGCCGGCTATCTCAGTCGGAGGTGTCTGACGGAAGTCTTCCATCATCTTCTTTATCTCATCAGCCCCTGTCTTACCAGGCTTTGTCACGCTGACAGCTGCTTCCTTTTGGAAGCCATACTCCTTATATATATCGAGCAACAAGTCATAGAGTGTCTTGCCCTGATCTTTTGCCCACGCTGCAATCTCACAGATAAGGCAGATAGACGCCGGTGCATCCTTATCGCGCACCTTGTCGTACGGCAAATATCCGAAGGACTCCTCACCACCGCCAATATACTTACGCTTGCCCTCATTCTCACGTATGCGGTATGCTATCCACTTGAAGCCCGTATATTCATCGAAGCACTCCACACCGTTAGCGCGTGCTATCTTTGCGATAAGCTCTGAGGTAACAATGGTCTTAACCATAAAGTCTGTAGGGTTAAGCTGGCCTAATGCCTTCTTGTTCTTGATAGTGTACCAATAGAACATACAAGCGGTTTGGTTACCGTTAAGTATCTGCCATTCGCCCTTATCATTACGACATACGATGGCAAGACGGTCAGCATCAGGGTCTGTAGCCACAACAAGGTCAGCATTAAGCTTCGTACCCAGCTTCATGCCGAGCGTCATAGCTTCTGCATTCTCTGGGTTTGGTGATACCACAGTAGGGAAGTTACCATCAACGACCATCTGCTCTGGCACAACGTTGATATTCTGGAATCCCCATGAGCGCAGACACATTGGAACAATGTGACGACCTGTGCCATGCATGGCTGAATATACTATATTGAGGTCTTTCTGACGGAGAATTACATCCTGGTCCACCATACTTTCCTTTACAGCCACCATGTAGTCATAGTCCATCTCACCACCGATAATCTTTATAAGGTCAGGGTTACCTTCAAACTTAACGTCTTCAATCTTAACCTTGTTTACCTCTTCGATTATGCCAGTATCATGCGGAGCAAGCACCTGTGCACCATCCTCCCAATATGCCTTATAGCCGTTGTACTCCTTCGGATTGTGCGATGCAGTGACATTCACACCTGCTTGAGCACCAAGCTGACGTATGGCGAAAGAAATCTCCGGTGTAGGACGCAGGCTCTCAAACAGATAAGCCTTGATACCGTTGGCAGAGAAAATGTCTGCCACTGTCTCTGCAAACATACGTCCGTTATTGCGGCAGTCATGACCCACCACTACAGAACACTGCTTGCCAGGGAAAGCCTTCAATATATAATTGGCAAAGCCCTGTGTTGCCATACCAACAACATACTTATTCATACGATTAGTGCCGGCACCCATAATGCCACGCAAACCACCCGTACCAAACTCAAGTGACTGGTAGAAAGCATCAATAAGAGCAGTCTTGTCAGGATTGTCGAGCATTGCCTGCACTTCCTTACGTGTATCTTCATCGAAAGATGATGACAGCCATTGCTTTGCCGTCTGTTCACACTGTGAAATTAACTGTGAATTATTCTCCATTGTTTATGTTAATTATTATATTGTCCTCTAATTGACATCGCCTGCAGCTATACTCCGCACAACAAATGCCATTTAACCATCCCCCTACTGGCTACAAAGGTATATATTTTTCCTGAATTATGGTAAAGTTTAGTCCCTTTTTTCAAAAAAAAACGTATTTACTTGCCTATAAAGAGAAAAATGTATATCTTTGCCGTAATAATGAAGACAGAGCTAATATTAATAGGTAAAACAAATAGCAAGCATTTCCAGGCAGGCATTGATGATTACTCAGAGCGCATCACTCACTACATGCCTTTCTCTATCATCACCCTACCCGACATAAAGAACAGCAAATCACTCACTGAAACTCTGATAAAAGAGAAAGAAGGAGAACAGATATTAAAGAACATACAACCCTCTGATTGCCTCGTCTTACTGGATGAGCATGGCAAAGAGCACAGATCCGTTGACTTCGCAAAATGGTTAGAAGGCAAGCAACTCACTTCCAGACGTCTTGTATTCTGCATTGGTGGCGCCTACGGTTTCTCTGACAGTGTGTACAAACGAGCTAACGAGATGGTGTCTTTATCAAAGATGACATTCTCACACCAGATGGTAAGGCTTATCTTTACAGAGCAACTGTATCGTGCCTGTACCATCATGAAAGGTGAGCCATATCATCATGAATGACTATTAACTTATTAACAATGCACAATTTATAATTCGTATTTGCAGTATGCTTAAAAGATTATTTTTTGCGATTTCTATTATTCTGCCGGCACTCTATACTACAGACGCAGCTGCCCAGACTGTGTCAACAGCCAAGCCTGGCGCACGCTGGTGGTGGCTCGGTTCTGCCGTTGACAAGGAGAACTTAAGATGGAGCATGGAGCAATATGCATCCCATGGCATTGGAGCATTAGAGATAACACCTCTATACGGTGTTCAAGGTAACGAGAAAAACAATATCGACTTCCTCTCTCCTAAATGGATGGAGATGTTGTCATACGTCATAAGCGAAGGAAAACGCCTCGGTATTGAGATTGACATGAACAATGGTACCGGATGGCCTTTCGGCGGTCCCACCACGACATTGTCTGAAGCCGCCTGCAAACTGGTAGTTGTTGACACCTTGGTTGACGCCAAAGCATTGAAGAATGGCGTCACGCTTCGTCTGCCAGCGAAAGAAAAGCAGAGTTCCACATTCAGCTTTGCCACTGCATATCCTCACGACATCAAAGGATATAAAGGAGACAGTGAAGATATCTCCGCCTGCGTAGGCAGCAACGGCTCCCTGACATGGAAGGCTCCAAAGAACGGTATGTGGCGCATCATCGCTGTTTATAACGGACGAACCAAGCAGCAAGTGAAACGCGCCGCACCTGGCGGAGCCGGATTGGTCATTGACCATTTTGACAAACTCGCCGTAAAGAATTATCTCAGCAAGTTTGACAAAGCGTTCAACGCCAACCACACCCCATGGCCACAAGTTTCATTCAACGACTCATACGAGGTGTACGGAGCAGACTGGACCCCAACCCTTCCACAGGAGTTTGAGAAAAGACGAGGGTACTCTCTGAAAAAGAATATAAACAAACTTGTGGACCGTGACACCGTCATGGTACATGATTACCGTGAAACTCTCTCCGACATGCTGCTTGAGAATTTCACCAACCAGTGGGTATGGTGGTCACACTCCCACGGCATGCAAGTAAAGAACCAGGCACATGGTTCTCCTGCCAACTTGCTTGACCTTTACGCTGCAGTGGACATTCCTGAGATTGAGGGATTCGGACTGAGCGAATTTGGCATCAAGGGACTGCGTACAGACCCAGGCATGACAAAGCTCAACGATTCTGACTACTCCATGTTCAAATATGCCCCAAGCGCTGCGCATGTAACAGGCAAGCGTCTGGTGTCAAGCGAAACTTTCACATGGCTTACAGAACACTTCCGCACATCCCTCTCTCAGATGAAGCCAGACCTTGACCTCATGTTCTGTGCTGGAGTGAACCACATGTACTATCATGGTACATGCTATTCTCCCAAGAACGATCCATGGCCGGGATGGAAATTCTATGCAAGTGTGGACATGTCACCCACAAACACAATATGGCGTGACGCTATATACCTTAACGAATACATTGAGCGTTGCCAGAAACTCCTGCAGTCTGGCGAGCCTGACAACGACTTCTTGGTTTACTTCCCTATTCACAACCTTTGGCAGAAGAACCTGAAGACGCTGCTGATGAAATTCGAGATTCACAACCTCGGAAAACTTGCTCCAGAATTCAAGAAATCTATACTTGAACTTGACAGAATGGGATATGACTGCGACTATGTATCAGACCTGCAGGTGTTAGGATTGCGCTCATACATCAACAAGAACGGCAAGAGAGACATTATGACTGAGGCTGGCGTTACATACAGAGCACTTGTCATTCCCGAAGGCACCATCCTTCCCGACAATGTCAAGAACCGCATCGAGACACTCAAGGCACAAGGCATAACAGTCATCTACGGTAACGACGACGCTGCTTTCTCACAGGTAGCCAGTCCAGAGCAGCTGAAACGCCAGCATCACCTCAATTTGATACGCAGAAAATCGGGCAAAGGCTACTGCTATTTCATAGCCAACCTTACGCCAAACGATGTTGACGCATATTGCCAGGTATCAAAGAAGTTTAACAACGCACGCTGGTACGACCCTCTGACAAACAATCACTACGCTGCCGAGACTCCAAACGGAAAGATACGCGTGACACTACGCTCAGGAGAGTCAATGTTCTTACAATTAGACTGTCACAAAGACAACTCCCAACAGATCTTCATGCGTCCTACTGCCAAGGTACAAGAGACAGAGATTAATCTTGACAAGGGATGGAAACTGTCTTTCATCGAAGAGAGCCCGAAAGTAAATGCCACATTCAAGTTAAACAACCTGCAGACATGGGAGAAACTTAATAACGACTCTGCCAAAGTTACTATGGGAACCGGTGTATATGAGACCACATTCAAGATAACCTCAAACATCGGACGCAACTATGCAATAGACCTCGGCGATGTAAGAGAAAGTGCACGAGTATATATAAATAATGAGTATATAGGATGTGCTTGGAGCGTACCATACATACTCAGCTTTAACGGCAGTGTACTCAAAAAAGGCATCAACACTATACGTATAGAGGTTACCAATCTCCCTGCTAACCGCATAGCCGACCTTGACAGGAAAGGTGTAAAATGGCGTAAGATGGAGGAGATAAACGTGGTAAACATAAAATACAAGAACACGAAGTATGACGACTGGGCACCAATGCCATCAGGCCTGAACTCCACCGTCAAGATATACGAGACTAAAATAAGTAATATAATACAATAAAACGTTATGGCAATAGTAAAACCATTTAAGGGCATACGCCCACCAAAAGATTTAGTAGAACAGGTAGAGTCACGTCCTTATGACGTACTTGACTCTGAGGAAGCACGCGCTGAAGCTGGCGACAACGAGAAGTCTCTCTACCACATCATCAAGCCTGAGATAAACTTCGAGCCTGGCACATCTGAGTACGACCCGAAAGTGTATGAAGAGGCTGCACGTCAGTTCCAGAAGTTCCAGGATAATGGCTGGCTCGTACAGGATGACAAGGAGCAATACTACATCTATGCACAGACATCCAAACTACCAGCAAATGGCGGCAAGGAGAAGACACAGTACGGCCTCGTGGTAGGTGCTTACTCTGGCGACTATGAGAAAGGCATCATCAAAAAGCATGAGTTGACACGCCGCGACAAGGAGGAAGACCGCATGAAGCACGTGCGCATCAACAATGCCAACATCGAGCCAGTGTTCTTCGCTTACCCAGACAATGGCACCCTCGACAAACTCATCATGCGCTATGCTGCCACCAAGCCGGAATACGATTTTGTGGCACCAATAGACGGTTTCCGCCATCAGCTCTGGGTGGTCAGCGATGACAACGACATCAAGACCATCACAGAGGAGTTTGCCAAGATGCCTGCCCTCTACATAGCCGACGGACACCACCGCTCTGCCGCCGCCGCACTTGTTGGCACGGAGCGTGCTAAGCAGAACCCGAACCACAAAGGTGACGAGGAATACAACTACTTCATGGCTGTATGCTTCCAGGCAAGCCAGCTGACGGTGCTCGACTACAACCGTGTTGTCAAAGACCTCAACGGCAACACCTCTGAGCAGTTCCTCGAGAAACTTGCCAAGAACTTCGTAGTGGAGAAGAAGGGCAAGGAGGAATACCGTCCGCAGCATGCGCACCAGTTCTCGCTCTATCTTGACGGCGAGTGGTACAGCCTCGATGCCAAGCCAGGCACATTCGACGACAGCGACCCTATCGGCGTTCTTGACGTTGACATATCTTCACGTCTCATCCTGCAGGACATCCTCGAGTTGGGCGACCTGCGCTCTTCACAGCGCATCGACTTCGTTGGTGGTCTGCGCGGTCTCGGTGAACTGAAGCGCCGTGTGGACAGCGGTGAGATGCGTGCAGCACTGGCTCTCTACCCTGTTTCCATGAAGCAGATCATGGACATTGCAGATTCAGGCAACATCATGCCTCCAAAGGCCACATGGTTTGAGCCGAAACTGCGCTCCGGACTGGTTATACACAAGTTGGACTAAACACCAGACTCAAGCAAAGACACTCCGATACACTATCGGAACAAATAACAAGCGCATCACTCTCACACAGAGTGATGCGCTTTACTATATATAAAGTTCCGCAAGTTTTCAATGCTTATCTTTAGATAGAGAAATAAAGAGACAATATAAATCCTCTATTCCATGAGCATATTTGTCTCCACCAAGTATTGGCAATAATTTCTGGAGTTCTTCATCTCTTTCTTCATCTGTCATTCCATGAAAAATCCAAAGCTGATTCAGTTTCTCTAATGCAACAAGGAAATCTAGGAAACATGACTGGTCCTTTGCCATATAGCAGATTATGCTTTCTTCATTCGGATTCATCTCAGCTATCTGACCTGTTGCTTTTTCTATTGCAAGGGGCGAACCTTCCTTATTACCAAAATAAATATACTTTTCATTTTCACCAACATCATCAGGGGCGAAAAATTCAAAAACTTGAATACATAATGTACCCACATCATATCTGCCGATTAAATCCAATACAGGATCGTTGGGCATTGCCTCAAAAGGCTCACTCCAAGGTTCTATATACATATCATCAATATATCCTTGGGCAAATTCCATGGAATAATCATTAAAATCTTTTAATTGAGGTTTTAAAGATTTTATTTCTTTATAAAATTGATCTGCATTCATATGATTTTATAATAAAAACGCTCTCACCACCTGATTTATTACTTGTGAGAATTATAAAATGTCGAAATTTTACTATGATTTGTAGGGAAGATTTGTGAACAAATGACGCAAGGGAATATTTCGCAAAACAGAGTATAGAGGGTAACACATAGAACAATAGTGTTCTCTTTCCGGCCAAATAGACTTCCTAAGATTATGTAATCATATCGTAATATGTTCCATATTACGCAGTAATTACATTCCTTTTTCATGGTTAAACGATAGCATTTACACCGTAATATGTACCTAATTACCATGTAAAAGCTATCGTTTTATAATACAAGACATAAGACTTAACTTCTCAAAGCTTCATTACTATTTAGGAATCAGCACGTTGCATAAAAGGAAAATTCCTTGCAATATTTGAAGCCGAAACTGGGTTTCGTGACTAATATCGCAAGGAATCGGCAGTTAAATACGATTGTGCAGTAACAACAAGAACTGTATTTTACTATTTTCATAGCAAGATACAGTCCTTGTCATTGTTGTTTCCTTTCTAACCGTCAGGATAGGTCATGTATCCGATGAATTGTAAAAGAACAAGAAGGAAACAATCATAAATATTAAACAAAATAACATATTTATTTGCGTATATAGAAATTATTTAGTATCTTTGCACAAAATTTCTTCACCAATAGGTAAAAGAGCATAAGACTTTTTATGAAAAACAACATTTTATTATCATGTGTGATTGCCATGTGTTCGGTAATCGCACCAGCACAAAACAACTCTCTAAAACTGGGAGTGCGCCTCGGTGGCGGCATATCCGTGAGCAAGGACATGGGAAAAGTTCTCGTTCCTGAAGACTACTACTCAAACTACGAATTCAAGGACAAGATGCAGGTGATACCTTCCATCGGCGTCTATGCACACTACCACAAAGCCGGCTCGTTGTTCGGAGCTGACGGCGGCATCGTGTACTACCAGAAGGCATCCAAACTGCACTATGCCGACAACATGGAACTGAACTATGACGTTACTACACGCTACAGTCACCTGGGCGTGGAAGGCATGTTCCGTTTCTATCCCTGGCGCAAGGGCTTTTCTGTTTCTGCAGGAGGTAGGATAGCAGCAGTGCTCAATCCCAAGGGGCTGCATTATGACAGTAACCAGGAGGATGAGAAATTTGCCGCATACGCCTATGGAAGTGCCAGTGAGACAGAACGCATAATGCGTGAGAAACTTACAGGCCGCCCCGATGTAGCCGTAGGCGGCGGACTGGGTTACGAATTTGGCCACTGGCTTATTGATGCAAGATATTTCTATGGTGTCACCAGCGGCATAAAGACTGAAATAAACGACTTCAACTGGATTGACAGAAACATCCACAGCCACAACATAGAACTGAGTGTATCATACCTATTCGACTTATAAACTATGGCAGAGAAAAAAAGCAATAGCCGTAAGCGAACGGCAGTAACAATAATCCTTCTGCTCATAGCACTGTTGCTCGGCATAGAACGGTGCATTCACAAAACAGAAACAGCCGAGAGCAAAGGAAACAAAACCCAAACTGGAGATTCAGACAGCAAACAGAAACATGACACTGTCATTGACTCCGTGACAAATAACGGCAAAAGAGTCTTTCATAATAAAAAGCGGTGTAACAGACGTACAGTGACGGATGCCGTAATAACAGAAAGGCCTCTCTATGACACTCTGACTGTATGCCAAGAGGAAAAGAAGCAATCACGTGTTATAATAGAAAAGGAAAGCGACATCATGGTACTGGACACCGCAGAGGCAGAAGCCATTGCGGACATCGAGCTTACACCGAAGCATGAGTTCCGTCTTGGTGTAAGGGCAGGTGCAGGCTACAGTACCATTACCTCGCTCAGTGGCATGATGGAAAGCTATAACATGAGGCCGGAGTTCACGCTGGATGAGAAAGGAGGCATAGTGTTCCGTGGCGGCATCTTCGCCACATGGCGTTATGGCCGAATAGGTGCCGAACTCGGTGCCGATTATATGCGCTTTTCCGGCTGCGTTGAGAAAAACACCCCTAGACTTAGTCTGTCAGAAAAGACTAATATCAGCTGTGATGTTATAGCACCACAGTTGATGTTCCGTTTCTATCCTTTCCGTGATTTCTATATGTCAGCAGGAGCACTGATGACGATACCTTTCCACACAGAGGTAAACTATACAACCAACAGAACCGGAACAGTATATATGCAGCAGGATTATCTCAAAGCCATTCACCTGCAGGAGAGCGTAAAGAGCAGAATACAGTTTATGCCTGCGCTTAAGATTGGCTATACAAACAGAAAAACAGGCATTGAAGCAGCCATTGAATATAACTACGGTGTAAATGACCTCCTGCGCACCATAGAGAACGACTACGGCTACACGGAGCGCACCAACAACTCACACTATGTTGGCGTAAGCTTGGGATATACTATAAAGTTGAAGGAATGAGGAATTGTATTTGGCAATGTAAAAAAATGAAATATAATAAGATTACATATATATTGATTGCAGCAATGTTTGCTGCAATGCAGACAATGGCCCAGACTCCCGGCGGAGTGCCGTCCCCCGTGGCATGGTCAGAAACCAACAACATCGACAGTATGAAGATGAAAGGCGGCAACGGCTTCACCTTCGTTGGCGTATCACGAACAAAGAGTGACCGCGAGCATACCCTGTGGAGCCTGTCTGACGGCAAGAGTGCCGAACTGTTGCAGACCACCTCACGCACTGCAGACCTTGGCAATGGTTTCTTCATGAACTGCACACCCGACAGTGGAAAGACAACACAGCTATACAGCTATGCCATATCCAAGAACATCGGCGGCAAGACCCTGTATATGGGTAGGTCACATGCAAAAAACTTACCGAGTGAGAATCTTTCCGCGCCACTGTTTGAGTATGCCGTATATGACCGCAACCTGTCAAATATGGAACGTGCTCAAGTGGAGACATACATGGCACTGAGACACGGAATAACACTGAAATCTAGTTACTACGACTCGCGAGGCCGCATGATATGGAACAAATTCGGAAACAGAAAATATCAAAACCGCATCTCCGGCATTGTCGCCGACAGTGCCTCTGCGCAGTATATCCTGTCAGCATCAAGCAAAGAAGAAGGTGCTTTTGCACATTTCACAAGTGGAAGCCTCACCGATGGTCAGAGTCTGCTGTTCGGTGATGACGGCGGCAGACTTTCATTCTCACGCAGCGCCACATACGGCAAGTGGCTATGTCGTAAATGGAAGACAGAAGCCACTGATATGACAGACAAGCACATCACACTGACTGCCTGCACCGCAGACATACAACAGATACAACCATTGAACGAAGGAGAGAGCTATTACCTCGCCATCGACACAACAGAAGCAGAAACCTTCAAACCCGATGCCGTGATGTATGTAAAAGCCGAAAAAAGCACAGGCGACACCATAGTATTCAATGACCTCAAGGCCGCTGGCAACTGGACTTTCACTTTCAGAGCGGAGAAAGATATGTTTACCACCATCGATGTGAAACAGCCTGACGAACAGAATTCAACAGGAACACTAAATCTTCTCATCACTGGCGGTATTAGTCCATACAATATGCGTTTAGAGAAAGAAGGAAAGACAACTGCAACGAAGTCTGACGACACAAGCAAAGCAGTATTCACAGACCTTATGGAAGGTGCATACAAACTCACCACCAGTGATAAGGCTGGCAACGTGGTCACGAATGAGTTCCGCATCAACAGTGATGGACAAACAGAGATACTTCCTGACCTTGCTGATACAAATGACAACGACTGCAATATAAAGGTCTGGCCGAATCCTACGACAGACGGCAAGGTCAGCGTACAGATAGAGCAGACCGTAGCATCACCAGTAACCATTTCTTTATATAAGGTGGATGGTGCAACACAAAACACGCAGTCACTTGAGGCTGACACCTATTATTATAAACAGGTATATCTGCCACAGGACGGAACATATCTGCTCAATGTAACAAACGGCGAGAACAAAAAGACAGTAAAGGTGATAAGGAAATAAGGGACCCCACCCCGACCCTCCCAAGTGAGGGAGAATGCTGCCTCATGAGATTCTTAAATCTTAATTGGCTTTCTCCTTCGGACCGCCGAGCTAAAGCTTCTTAACTCTTAATTCATAATTCATAATCTGAATGTACTTATATAACAAAACATATCTTCTTGTAGCTGCAGTGACCACACTGCTGCTCATGACATCATGCAATGACGGCACGAATCGCAGTGTCAATGACACCACTGCCATTGATACAATGACAGCCGTAACCAAAGATACGCTCGCTTCTGCAACAAATCCCTCAACCGACAGCATTGTAAAGACAGCAGCGGGTGGCAGCAGCATACAAACCACGAAAAAACAGGTGCGTAGCGCAGGCTCTCGCCACAAGGCCGTGAGCCATTATTTCGCCAATTCCAGCGACGACACCCTTACTGTAGGTGGTGCACGTCTCGCCGTACCTGCTGGCTCTATGCAGCACGGCGCTGTGCTCAGCATTACGCCATTGGGCAAGGGGGAGCTACCCCACCTGCCTGCAGGCATGGTCAACGTAACCGGTGGAGAAACTATGCAGGGCGACACCGTGTCGGGCTACCGCTTCCTGCCTCACGGCGAACACTTCTGCAACCTTCCCGCCACCATCACCGTGCCTTATGACAGCACGCTGATACCAAAGGGCTACACCGCAGCCGACATACACACATACTACTACGACGAGCAGCGCCGACGTTGGACCATGCTCAGGCACAAGGACACCGACCGTTTCCTTGCCACCGTGACCGCCGAGACCACACACTTCACCGACGTCATCAACGGCATCATAAAGGTACCTGAGAGCCCTGAGACCTCCAGCTACGTCCCCACAGGCATCAACGACCTCAAGGCCGCCGACCCCATGGCAGGCATACAGCAGACAGAAGCACCTACAGTCAACCAGAACGGCACTGCTACGCTCAGCTTTCCCTTCGAAGTGCCCGAAGGCCGCGGAGGCATCGCGGCAGGCGCAGCCCTGCAGTACAGCAGCGACGGCGGCAGCAGTCTCGCCGGCTACAGCTGGAGCCTGCCTGTGCAAAGCATCGACATCGAGACACGCTGGGGCGTGCCGCGCTTCAGCCAAGACAACGAGACGGAAAGCTACCTTCTCGAAGGCAAGCCCCTCAGCGACCGCACCTACCGCAGGACGGAAGAAGTCAGCAGGGAAACCGACAAACGCTTCTACCCGATGGTGGAAGGCAACTTCAGCAAGATAGTCCGCAAGGGCGACACCCCCACGAAATACTACTGGGAAGTAACCGCAAAGGACGGCACCATATACAGCTACGGCGGCCATGACGGCAGCGTCAGCGACGAAACCACCCTCACCGATGACAAAGGCAACCGCCTGCGCTGGGTGATAGACCGCATCACCGACACCCACGGCAACTTTGCCGCCTTCCACTACGTGAAGGCAGACGGCAACATATACCCCAGCCGCTACACCTGGACCGGCTACGGTGACGAGGAAGGCAAGTACAGCATAGAGTTCGACATAGACCTGTCCGGCGAGGACAGGAAGGATGTCACACGCAGCGGCCGTCTCGGTATCATGCAGACCGACCGTGCCCTGCTGCGCAAGGTGACGGTAAGGAACGACGGACAACAGCTGCGTGCCTACAAGCCACGATATGAAACCGGTCCGTTCGGCAAGACCCTCCTCATCGGCATCGACCAGCTTGACGGCAAGGACCAGTTCGTCGCCACCCAGAGCTTCGACTACTACAACGACATAGAGAACGGATTGTTCGCAGAACAAGAGACCTGGACATTCAATAGCGAAGGTCCTGATGCAGGCGCTGGTATCAAGGAAAGACTTCTTGCATACAGCGTTGAAGGCTGTGACGACACTCTTACTCCTCTCGGCGGCGGCTACTCCAGCGGCAGCACCACTGGCGGCGGACTCATGGTAGGAGCAGGTTTAGCTTGGGGCACTGTCAGTGCAGGAGCATCCTACGACCACACAAAGAACGAGAGTACGGGTAAGGTGGCTTTTACTGACATCGACGGCGACGGACTGCCCGACAAGGTCTTTCAGTTCTTTGGAAGCCTGTACTATTGCAAAAACCTTGGGACTGACAAGGACGTGAGGGCTTTCGCATCACCAGTTAAGATAGAAGGAATCAGAGGTTTCTCCTCAAGTGTCAGCACAAGTAACAGTATCAACACCGACATCGGTGTTGAGTATGGCATCGCCAGTGCAGGCATCAGCTACATCCACACCTCCGACCAGGAGAAGACCAAGACCTATTTCAACGACTTCAACAGCGACGGACTCATAGACATAGCCCAGAACGGCACCGTATTCTTCAACCATATCGTAAACGGCAAGCCGAACTTCATTGCCACGAGCACAGGCACTGCAAACCCAATAGTCGGTACCGGCTCGGGACTGGCTGAGGAGTTCCTGCCCGACTACGACGCAGAGCGCGACTCGCTTGAGAGGGAATATCCCCTCAGCGATGCCGTCAGGATGTGGCGCGCCCCGTTCAGCGGCAAGGTGAGGGTGCACAGCGTCATCACCAAGTACGGCTCCGAGGGCGACGGCATCATCTACGCCATACAGCACGAGAACAACGAGAAAACATATAGGGACTCCCTGCTGCAGGCAGGTAGCAAGACATACGACGGCAGCTACACCGTAAAAGCCGGCGACCGTATCTTCTTCCGCCTGCAGTCCAAGTACTCAGGCGTTGCCGACGAAGTGGAATGGAATCCAGTCATCACCTACGACAGCATTGCCGGAGGCATCAAGAGCTATCTCGGCACCGACCTCGTGACCTACGACAGCCACAGGGACTTCATGGAAGGCGAGTCATCCACCGCCATGGCATACAAGCCTGGCCACTACACCATCAGTGCACCATACACCAAGCAGAAGACCACCGACGACGTGTTGCTGAAGGTCATTAAGGTGACGAAGAGCGACAGCATCATCATCAAGGAATACCTGCTTAAAGCCGACAGCATCGTCACCGACGGAGAATTCACACACTCCCTCGACGTACATGAGAATGACTCCACAGACATCTCATTCTCCATTGAGACACAGTCGCCTATAGATTGGCAGGCCGTTACGTGGCAGCCGCAGTGCAGATATGACGATGGTGGCGAGAAGATACAGCACATAGTGCCGCGCCGCACCATGTACAACAAGCCTCTCTGCATCGTTGCGCCTGACACATTCTCCGAAGAGATGGTTGACGGCATTACCATCAACATCAAGAAAAACAAGGTTGACACCGTCGTAGCCAAGTATTCCGACGGTTTCTACATTGTCCCGGAGATGTCTGCCATACGTATGGGCGGTGAGGATTACAACAAAGTCGCAACCGTCAACATACTCATAAACGACGAAAACGGCTCGCCGGTGTATAAGACCAGCAGCCGTCTGGAATTCTACAATGAAATGGCGAAAGATACGCTGTTCGTGGCAGACGGCAAGCTGGCAGAAAAGCTGTCTTCCGGAAAGTATAGTGTGACATATACCATCGCCAATGAGCTGGCTGTAATCATGGACAACGCCACCCTCGCTATATTCCGTGATAGTATATGCTACAAGGTTGACAGTACGAGTGTCGAGGAATCCGGCACAAAGAAGAAACTTCTCTGTAAGGTCAAGGCTTCCGTATTCTCTGGCTTCAATACTGTTGACCTCGGACTGCTATACAGGGGCTGGGGACAGTTCGCCTACAACGGCAACAGGGAACATGCCGACGAACCGATAGAAACGTCCGTATTAAATATTGACAGGGACAAATACAAGGAATTACTAGGAGACGACGTTGAAAACGTCAATGTCAATGCCCTGAAGGAACAACTCACACCCGTCAACAAACAGCGCTTCCATGTCATGGGCTATGACAGTGAACGCAAGGCATATGTCGGCGTTACCAATCGTGTGTTCATATCTCCTGACACCGTCTGCTCATCGCGTTTAGGCGAGGCAGAGATAAAGGTTGACACCATCAACTATGCCAACGGTGACGGTATGCTGTCTGCACCGGTGCTGCTCACTGAGTCTTCAAGCAACGGCTACGGTGTCTCTGGAGGAATACCTTTCGCAAACGTCGGCGGCAGTACGAACCATCAGACCAGCTACACAAAGGTGTCGGCTATGGACCTGAACGGTGACGGCTATCCCGACTGGATAAGTGACAGCAATGACAATATATTCGCACACCTCACCAAGCCAGCGGGTATGCTTGGCGACGAGCGCATCAGCACCTCTGTGCCGCTGCCTCAGTCGGAGTCTGATGCATGGACAATAAATGCTAGTGTTTCTGTCAACGAAGGCAAGGCAAGAAATGCCATAGCAAAATGTGTAAGGTCAATATTCGGTAGCAGTAGGCAGGGAGAGAATGCCACAAACGGCAACAAGACTTCTGCAGCATCGGTGAGCGCCAGCGGTAACTTTTCTTCAGGTAAGAACGAAACCCTTGTATATTGGAGCGACTTCAATGGTGACGGACTGCCTGACATGGTAACCGATGGCGGAATCCGCTACAATCTCGGACATGGCTTTACCGAGCCCTGGCAGAACTATGTTGACGGCACAGAGAAATCACACTACAACACGTGGGGCGCAGGTCTCGGAACATCCATCAACATCCTTGGACCTGCCAAGATAACGTATGGCGTCAACGGAACGATAACCACGTCTTATTCTGACGTGATGTTACTTGATGTGAACGGTGACGGTCTGCCCGACAGACTCAGCAAGGACAACGATGACAATATCTCTGTCGAGATAAACACAGGTACGGACTTCACAGGTGGCTGGCACTGTGGCGATGACGAGATAGGCGAGACACGTGCCACATCTGCGTCTGTGTACGGAGACTTTGCCGTAAAGATTCCTATACCACTTTTGTTCTTCGAGATACTCCTGACACCATCAGTCAAGCACTCCGAGTCATCAGGCGTCAGCACCGTGCATTCATCCCTTCAGGACATCGACGGTGACGGACTGCCCGACCTGATATACAGTGACAACGAGAACAGCCTGCAGGTGCGCCGCAACCTTACGGGACGCACCAACATGCTCAAGACCGTCACCCTGCCTATGGGTGGACATATCGGCATAGACTACGAGCAGACCACACCGAGCTACGACAATCCGGGACGTAAGTGGGTGATGGCAAGCGTCGAGACCACCGGCGGCTATGATGAGAACGGTGCCACGACGACCATGAACACCTTTGAGTACGGCGGCGGCTACCGTGACCGCAGGGAACGCGACTTCTACGGTTTTAAGACTGTAAGGACGAACCAGATATCCAATACCCTCCCTGACAGGGAGGGCCAGGGTGGGTCTCTCTACCGCTACAGCATTCAGACCTACGGAAACAACCGTAACTACCACATGCACGACCTCGTGACATCCGAGGTTCTGTATGACGCCGACGGAAGGAAACTGCAGGAAGCCACATACGAGTACGATCTGCGCAAGGTGAGCGACGAGGTGCGCTTCCCAGCCCTCACCGCTGTGGTGCAGACCAGCTACGATGAGACCACAGGCGCTGCCATGACCACGAAGGTGGAGAACGACTACGACGACTATGGCAACCTCATCGTATGCAACGAGACAGCCACGGACTATGAACTCAATGCAGAAATCAAATACCATAGCCTGACTGACAAGCACATCGTAAGCGTTCCAAAGTCCATAACCGTCGAGAGCGCAGGCACGATATATCGCCAGCGCAGCACGGAGATAAACGATAAGGGCGATATTACGCAAATATCCTTCCCCCTCCCAGACAGGGAGGGTCAGGGTGGGTCTCCTCTATATACTATCGACTACGACCAGTACGGCAACATCCTCTGTCTTACCAAGCCTGAGAACCACCGCGGACAGCGCATGTGGCACCGTTACACCTACGATGACAAGTACCACAGCCTTGTGACACGTGTGGAGGATGCCTACGGCTACTCTTCATCTACCGAGTACGACGCTCTATGGAATGCTCCGAAGACAACCACCGACCTCAACGGCGAGAAGATGGAATATGAATATGACGACCTCGGCAGACCGACCGTCATACGTGCACCGTACGAGATAGAGAGCGGACAGCCCTTTACTATCAAGTATGAGTACGACCCCGAAAACCGCAGTGCGCATACCATACACTACTCAGAGGACGGAAACATAGACACCTACACCTTCTGCGACTCCCTCGGCCGTGCCGTGCAGACCAAGCGCACAGGCGTGGTATGGAATGTCTCGGCGAAGCAAAGCGAAAAGGTCAGCATCGTCAGCGGCAGGGAACAGGTGGATGCCTTCGGCAGAAAGGTTGCCACCTACTACAGCATCACCGAGCCACTCAGTGAGATAGCGAAGTACAGCCGCGCCATAGGAAAACCGCAGGCAACTACGGAGTATGACACCCACGACCGCACCGTCAGCATCACCCTCGCCGACGGAGCGAAGACCACGAGTACATACGCCGTCACGCAGCACGACGGCGAGCCTATGCTCGAAACACGCGTCACCGATGCACTCGGAAGGCAGTCGGAGAGCTATACCGACGAGAAGGGCAGGAACCGCGAGACCGTGCAGCATGCCGACGGAGAAGACGTAAGGGTGAGCTACGACTATGACCCTGTAGGACAGGTGACCACCGTGCACCATCCTAACGGTACGCAGACGACATATAAGTATGACTTACTTGGCAGAAAACTCAGTGTGAAGCATCCCGATGCCGGTGAGGTTGTCTGCACATACGACCCTGCAGGAAACCTTCTTACCAAGCTCACAGCAGAACTGAAGAAGAGTATATCTGACAAGGCACCGATAACATACACCTACGACTTCGAGCGCTTGAGTGAGGTGCTCTATCCAGAAAACCTCTTCAACCGCGTGACATATACCTACGGTGAGCCTGGCGATGAGTATGGCCGTGCCGGAAGGTTGGCTCTCGTCGAGGATGCCAGCGGCGGCGAGGCGTATTACTACGGCCGCATGGGCGCGGTGACTAAGACCGTGCGCACCGTCATGGCGAGCGTGGCGGACATCAGGACATACGTCTATGGTGCCACATACGACAGTTGGAACCGTGTGCGCACAATGACGTATCCTGACGGAGAGGTGGTGACGTATCATTATGACGAAGCAGGACAGGTTTCTGCCATCACAAGCAATAAATTAGGTAGTGAAAGCGTTATTATAGAGAGAATTGGCTACGACAAGGACGGCCATACGGTATATACGAAGCTCGGTAATGGCACCGAAACGGAATATACGTATGACGATGCACGCCAGCGTCTGCAAGAGATGAGCCTCACGGCAGATGGTAATGACATCATGCGCAATAGCTATCAGTATGATGCCGTTGACAACATCCTTGGCATTAGCAATACAGCCAACCCTCAGTCGCTCTTTGGAAATAAGGAAAAACTGGGTGGAGCAAGCTCGCACACATACCAGTATGACAAGCTGAACCGTCTCATCTCTGCCTGCGGCAACGCCAAGGATGCTAACTATACCTTGAATATGGCATACAATGTGATGAGTATGCCACTGAGCAAGAATCAACAGGTTACCAACTCTAACAAGGCGCAGTCATACCACAACTACTACAGTTATGATGACGGCGACCATCCGAGTGCACCGTCGCAGATAGGCCATGAGCATTATACGTATGATGCCAACGGCAACCCTGTGCGTGTAGAGAACGACTCTACCGCCGCAGTCCGTGAACTGTACTGGGATGAGGACAACCGCCTGATGGTGCTCTCAGACAACGGCAAGACTTCTCGCTACACCTACAACCATTCTGGTGAGCGTATTGTCAAGAGTCACGGCTCAATGGAAGGCGTTTACATCAACGGTGCTCCGCAGGGCATCACCTTCCATGAGACGGATGAATACACGTTGTATCCTGCTTCGATAATCTCTGTAAATAAAAACAGATTTACAAAGCACTACTTCATTGGCGACAAGCGTATTGCCTCACGCATAGGTAGTGGAAGTTTCAACAACATCTATGGCCAGAACGGTAGTTTCCTGACAGCTGGCCAGCAAGACTATGCCGAGCGCATGAGCCAGATAGAGAGTCAGCGTGAGGACTACTACAGAGAACTTGGCATCGCTCCCGGCATACCTACAATGAAGGGCAGCTACGCCGACCCTGAGAACACAGGTGTTGGTTACAACACCATCATTAAGGAACTTGGTGACCACACTGTACCAGCAGAATGGGCGCAGTATGTGAAGGTAAACACCGAGGCCAACTCTGCCCCTGGCGCTCCAATACAGTGGGATGACCCAAGCGACCCTGAGACAGCCCTGCCGGGATATGGCTTCGTGGCGGATGATAATTCTGAGGAGGAAACCTTCTATTATCACAGTGACCACTTAGGAAGCACAAGTTATATCACCGACAAGGATGGCAACATCACCCAGTATGATGCATACCTCCCTTACGGTGAACTCTTGGTTGACGAACACTCATCATCAGAGGAAATGCCATATAAATTCAACGGCAAGGAACTTGATGAAGAGACAGGCTTGTACTACTATGGCGCCCGCTACATGCAACCAGTTGCAAGCATCTGGTATGGGGTGGATCCGTTGACGGAGAAATATACAGATATTTCGGGATATGTATATTGTCATGGAAATCCAATTATTTTATTTGACCCAGATGGTGAGGAAGACCTACTTTACAGCATCAAGGGATATTTTAAAGGAGTCCAAAATAGTTTTTCAAATACCGTCGACATGGTGGCACACCCTGTTAAAACGGCAAAAGCTATAAAATATGCAGTATTACATCCTCGACAAACAGCTGTTAACATTTATAATACCGCACAGTCCCGATATAATGAATTTATAAATAGTGATGATGGCTATCGACGTGGTGAAATATTTGGAGAAACAGTTGCTGATGTAGCACAGATAGTTGCATTCGGAAAACCCAATAAGAATGTAACGAAAACATCCGCATCCAATATGGATAGAGCCGCAAGAGGCAGTATTGAAGCAGTTAAAAGTAAAGGACTGCATCGACCATATATTAGGAAAAGCGTAAGGCAAACTGTTGAAGCTAAAGCCCGACGTACTGCTGATGGTAGATGGATTGATGCTAATACAAGAACTCCGTTTGACGGGAAATACGATTTAGGACATAAACGTGGTCATGAATTTAAAACTATGAAAAGACGGGCAGAAGAAAAAGGTATGACACAAAAAGATTTTAATGATTATATGAATAATCCTGATTTCTATCAGATAGAGAAACCTTCAATAAACAGAAGTCACAAATATGAATTGAAAGATTAAAAAAAAAATGAGAAGAAAAAGAGATGAATATCTATTACATAATGCCGTAATAGAAAAAGATTTGGATAAAGTCAAATCATTGATAAAGGATGGTTGGGATGTAAACGAAACTGATTACAATCATTGGACTCCTTTGCATTATGCAACCCAAGACGGTATGGACAATATCACTGAAACATTAATAGAGAATGGTGCAGAAATAGATGTTAAAGATGATTATGGAAATACCCCATTATCAAATGCCATATATAATAGCAATGTAGGAAATTCTGTAGAAGTTATAAAAATACTTTTGAAAAATGGTGCGGATAAATTTCTGAAAAACAATTATGGAGTATCTCCGTATAGTTTGGCAAATGAAATGATGGGAGGTGAGCCTTTGGTTAAATTACTTGATAGTATTTAGGCGTATAGCTCATTTTGCAGGATGATTTTGAGTAGTAGGTATTCAATAGCTCAAATTGCAGGATGACTTTTTCTGCCGTTTTCTTGGCTTTTTGGACTAAAGTTAGTACCTTTGCTACCGCAGTCT
>JAEEGH010006062.1_pt1 | contig 29822 bp, 26 predicted proteins | sample 9134181 | NCBI WGS metagenome assembly JAEEGH01 (sample SAMN16246544, study PRJNA631951) | gut metagenome | biome: gut microbiome; feature: rumen; material: DP-attached | host: Bos | place: Iran: Karaj | collected 2018-10 | reverse complement strand
TACAGATGTGTATTTAGATACTTTATATTATGCTGGTTATATTAACGATTGGCCTACTGTTCCATTTCGTGATTATGATTCTAATCCAATGGTAAGAAGCAATAATTCTTATTTAAGAGATGATGATGGAGATATAACATATGGCAATAAGAAATATAGCTCTATTACAAGTGTATCCTTAAGCGAGGGTATAACATCAATTGGTGCTTACCAATTTGCAGGATTACCATTTGAATCATTTAGTATTCCATCTACAGTAACATCTATTGGTGATGGTGCATTCTCTGAATGTAAGAATTTAAAGAGCATTAGTATTCCAAATAGTGTAACTTATATAGCTGATTCATTATTCTCTGGTTGTGTTAAATTAAATACTGTTGTTATTCCATCTTCAGTAACTGAAATAGGAGAATATGCATTCTATAATACTGGATTAAATGATATTACATTATCTAATAATATTACATCAGTTGGGTATTATGCATTCTCTGAATGTAAGTCATTAATAAAGGCTACAATTCCTAACATTGAAATACAATCTGGGCTATTCCAAAATTGTATTAATTTACAAAAGGTAAATCTAGATTCAAATATCGAAGTAATTGGTCCTAATGCATTTAATGGATGCAAATCATTATCAAATATTACAATTCCAAGTAGTCTTACAACAGTAGGCTATCAAGCATTTGCAGGTTCTAATATAAAATCATTTGTAGCACCATCAAGTTTAACAAACCTTGGCGCTATGGCATTCTATAAATGCTTAAATTTGAAAGAAGTAGATTTAGGTGATACAACACTTACAAGCATACCTGATTCTGATGGTTCATCAATTATATCTGGATGTAAAAAGATTGAAACAGTAATATTGCCTGATACTATCAATTCATTAGGATATATTGTTTATGATTTACCAAAGCTAGAATATATAAATGGTTTATATTTTGGTACTAAATCTAATCCATACTATTATTTCTATATGCTAGATTCTAATTCTATAACTGAATTTGATGCATTCCACCCTGATTGTAAATATATTTGGGATGGTGCATTTAGCGGATATAGTAATTTAAAGTCTGTAACAATTCCTAATACTATTGAATACTATAACTCAATATTTAATTATTCAAATGATTCATTAGAAAGTATTACATTACCTAGAATCCCATTCTGTTTAGGTGATTTATTTGGTGGATATGGATATGGCTATAGTGTAAATAGTAGCGTTCCTACAAGCTTAAAAACTATTACATTAACATCTAACTATAGAATTAGATTTGAAGCATTTAGAGATTGTACTAATATTGAAAATGTTATTTTATCAGACGATATTACAGAAATTGGATATAAAGCATTTATGGGATGTAACTCATTAAGAAATATTAATATCCCTACTTCATTAACAATGATAGATGATAATACATTTGAGAATTGTGTACACTTGCATCAAATAACAATACCAGAAAATATTACTGAAATTGATTATGATGCATTCTATAATTGTAGCGGCTTATATGAGGTTCGTAATTTATCTAATTTAGCACTTGAATTAGGAAGTACTGGAAATGGATACGTTGCATATTATGCAAAATCTATAATCGGAAAAGATGACCCATCAATTATTTTTACAGATGATAATGGATATGTATTCATGTGTTTAGATGATAGTGGTAATAAAAAGGCATATTTAATTGATTATGTAGGAGTTTCAACTGAATTAACATTACCTGATTCTATAACAATAAATAATGTAACAATTACAGAATATGAAATATGTCAAAATGCATTTATTAATAGTAATATTGTAAGTGTTGAAATATCTGATTCTGTAACAGCTATTGGTGATGATGCATTTTATAATTGTACATCATTAGAATATGTTGAAATAGGTAATGGCGTGGAAGAAACATTAGGTGATAGCTCATTCTATGGCTGTAATGCATTAACTACAATTAATTATAATGGTAATATTTCTGATTTTGAATTAATTAAACCAAACTCAGATAGCTGGTATGGTTATTCAGGAATAGAAAAAGTATCATGTAAAGATGGTGACTTATACCTTTATTAATATTCATAATATATTGGCGAGACACATTGTGCTTCGCCTTTTTAAAATGTATAAAACCGACAAAAATGCGACAAAAATATATTGTTTTACCGACAAAAATGTGATATTACTATCTTAGAGGTGGTATTTATGAAGAAAACACGCTATGCAATTCCTGACTATGTACTTGCAAGTGATATTAAAAGAGTAAGAGAAATATTAGGAATGACTCAAATGGAATTTTCTGAATTCGTTGGTACTTCAAAAAGAACTATAGAAAGATGGGAAACTACTGAAGATAAAATAACAGGCCCAATCGTTTTTCTTTTATACATGATTGAAAATAATCCTGAATATGTGAATTCTTTAATAATACCAGAAAAAAAGTATCCAATTAGAATGCTTTATATGTGTAAGCAAATTATTTGCACTGTCATAGATATTGATATGATGGAACAAAAAATATCAATTAAAAATTACACAAATAACCTTCTCTATCGTGCTTTTGGTGTTAATGAGAATCCAACTTATAAGGATTTTGAAGAATTCTTAAAAAGTAGATGTTTCCCTGAAACAAGAGATAAATTAAAATTAGTCTTAAATGATTTAGATATACCATTTTATGATCCTTTTTTAATTATAGAAAAGACTGAAGGTAGAATGGCAGAAGATGATTTTTGGATTAAGATTGAGAGGTAGAATATGATTGAATTATTTGAACAAGATTTAAAAAGAGAAGATAGACAATCATCTAAAGGAAATCAATTAAAATGGGAGAATAATGGTATATGGTATAAGGCTGATTATATGGGATATGAAGGTTTAGCTGAATATATGATTTCTAATTTACTTAAGTTTTCTGATTTAAATGATGACGAATTTGTTGTTTATAGTCCTATTGAAATTAAATATAAGAATCAAAAATATAATGGAGCTTATAGTAAAAACTTCCTAAAGGCTGGTTGGAAGATTATCACCTTAGAGAGATTATTCCAAAATTTTTATGGTAGAAGCTTACATAATGCTATTTGGACAATTCATGATAGAACAGAAAGACTTAAATTCATTGTGGATAATGTAGAAAAGATAACAGGATTAAAGGATTTTGGTAAATACATGAATAAGCTTTTTACTATTGATAATTTCTTTTTAAATGAAGATAGACATACACATAATATTGCAGTTTTAATTAATGATAAAAAGGAATTTGCTTTATGTCCTATTTTCGATGATGGAGCTGGACTATTATCGGATACAACTATGGATTATCCTTTAAATGAAGACATGTATAAACTTATTGATAGTGTTAAGGCAAAAACAATTTCTGACGATTTTGAAGAACAGACAGAAGTGTCTGAAAAATTATATGGAATGAATCTTTATTTTAATTTCACAAAGAAAGATGTTGATAAAATATTAGATAGTGAAGAAGCTTCAATCTATTCAATTGAAATTAGGGAAAGAGTTAGAAGTGTAATTTACGAACAAATGAGAAAATATCCAATATATTTCAAATAAAAATAATATAGTTTCAAACTATAAAAGATGATAAAATTATAGTGAAATCTATAATGGAGGTTCATATGACATTACAACAATTAAGATATGTAGTATGTGTTTCTGAAACAGGAAATATTACAACCGCATCAGAAAAATTATTTATTTCTCAGCCTAGCTTAACTAATGCGATTAAGAATCTAGAAGAGGAAATGAATATTAATATTTTTAATAGAAATAATAAGGGTGTTACATTAACACCTGATGGAATTACATTCTTATCTTATGCAAGACAGGTTTTAGAACAAGCTGATCTATTAACTAATAGGTTTGTAGATAATAAAGAAAGAAAGCCTGTATTTTCAGTATCATGCCAGCATTATTCATTTGCTGTAAATGCATTTATTGATGTAATTAATGAATTTAATGCTAATTCATATAATTTTACATTAAGAGAAACTCAAACATATGAAATCATTACTGATGTATCTCAATTAATAAGTGAGATTGGTATTTTATATTTATCATCTAAAAATGAAGAGGTTATAACTAAAATATTAAAGGAAAATGATTTAACATTTGATTTATTATTTACTGCTAAGCCACATGTGTTTATATCTAATTCTCATCCTTTAGCTAAAAAGGATAAGATTACATTAGATGAATTAAGTGATTATCCTTATTTATCATTTGAGCAGGGACAATATAATTCTTTCTATTTTTCAGAAGAAATATTATCTACATTAGATAGAAGAAAGAATATTAAGGTAAGAGATAGAGCTACTTTATTTAATTTAGTTATTGGTTTAAATGGTTATACTGTATCAAGTGGTGTAATTGACAAAAAATTAAATGGAGAAAATATTATTTCTAAGCCTTTAGATATGGATGAATATATGAAAATAGGTATTATTAAATTAAAGAATCATAATTTAAGTCCATATGGTATTTCATTCCTAGAGGCAATAAAAAAGTATATAAATTAAAGATAGCCATGATGTTGACAAAACCTAAAAGAAGTATATAATATAGTTGAGTTAGTTAAAACTAACTAAAATTGATGATAGGAGGTTTTGGATATGTCATGGTTTGTTATTTTATGTTTAATAATTCCACTCATTGGTACAACATTAGGTAGTGCAATGGTATTTATTTTAAAGGATAAGATTAATCCTAGATTACAAAAGGTACTATTGGGCTTTGCCTCAGGAGTTATGATTGCAGCTTCAATATGGAGCCTTTTACAACCTGCAATAGAATCATATGATAACTATAAAGCATGGCTTATCCCAGCTATAGGCTTTTTAGTTGGAATGGGATTCTTATTCCTAATTGATATGATTGTCCCCCACATTCATATTAATAAGCAAGAAGAAGGACTAAAGTCTAACAAGCTATCAAAAAGATTCAAGATGATGCTTGCTGTTACAATTCATAACATTCCTGAAGGACTAGCAGTGGGCGTCATAATAGCTGGTGCTATTAATCATACAATTAGTGATGAGGCAATGCTTGCATTATCAATTGGTATTGCAGTACAAAATTTCCCAGAGGGTGCTATTATATCTATGCCTTTAAAGGAAGAAGGCTTATCTAAATTTAAAGCATTCCTATATGGTTTCTTATCTGGAGTAGTAGAGCCCATTGCTGCACTAATTGCAATTTTATTAACATTCTTTGTGTCTGCAATATTACCATTTACGTTAGCATTTGCTGCTGGTGCGATGATTTATGTTGTAGTGGAGGAATTAATTCCTGAAAGTAACGAAGGACCACATTCTAACTTAGCAACTATTGGACTTGCTATTGGATTTACTATAATGATGGTGCTAGATATAGCACTAGGATAGGAGTTATATGAATAAATATATTTTAAAAATAGAAGGCATGAGATGCTCAATGTGTGAAAGTCATGTTAATGACGCAATTAGAAAGAAAATTGATGCTAAAAAGATTAAATCATCTCATACTAAAAATGAAACAATAATTATAACTGATGAGGATATTTCTGATGATTTATTCTATGAAATCTTAAATCCTACAGGATATAAGCTAACAGATATAAAAAAGGAAGATGCCAAAAAATTTGGTCCATTTTGGAAATAAATGTCTAAATTTTATTATATGTAGTATAATATACCTATGGAGGTTAGATTATGAAAGAAGCATCTAAAATAATGTATACAATTGGTAAGGTATTTAATATTATCGGTGTATTCTTATATGGATTTTTAATTGCGTTTGGTATTATTGTAAGACAATTTGCAAAAGAAATATATGAAAGAAGAACTCCTGGTGCTACATATACAGAGGCTGATGTTAAAATCGTAGGTACGACATTAATGGTTATTGGTATTGTAGCAATTATAATTACACTTATCATATTAATATTAGCTAGTGTAGCTAAGAGTAAGCTTGATAACAATAGAAAGGATATCGCTCCACATGTACTTATGATTGTAATTGGAGTATTTGGTGATATTTTCTATTTATTAGGTGGCGTATTTGGTATTGCTGCTGAGACTAGTGAGAAAACGGAGTAATCCGTTTTTCTTTTTGGGTGAAATTGAACTATTTTCAAAATGTGATACAATAACGTTATAAAGTACAATACTAATTAAATAGAAGGGGGAACTTTATGAAATTAAAATTTTTATTATTTCCATTAGCTCTAGCTACTATGTTACTTGTATCATGTGGTGATGATGCAACTCCAACACCTACACCAGATCCTACTCCATCTGGAGATGCAGATCCTGCTGAAAAGGTATGGGAATATCTAGACTTCGTTGCCGATGGTAAGGTTAGATTCGATGTTTTTGACTTTAAGGATGGATTACAAATTAGCTATGGTAATCAAGCACTAGCTGATTCTATCAACACTGTAAGCATAAATAGTAATTCTACAATTTCGATGAACAAAAATTTAGCACATGAAGATTCATTTAATTTTATTATTTTTGCAGAGAAAAAAGGAAGTAGTGCTTATACTCATCTATATCTAGGTGTAGAAGGAGATCATATTACTGATTTAAATAGTATAGTTGGTGACAGCTTAAAGACATATGAAAGAGCATATATAGCTGTATCTGTAGGTGAAACAGCTAAATGGACTAAGAATTTAAATGCAGCTTTAGATACATATCTAACAACTGCAACTACAAAAGATAATTAAAAAAATAAGAAGCTTAAGATTTTGTTGTCTTAAGCTTCTTTCTTATATTCTATGTATTCTTCGCCTAGATTCATTAATCCATTAGCTTCAATTTTATATTTATACAAATCCTCAGTCAATTTATCATATTTATCTAAATCACAATATCCTGTAATGATTACATCTGATGTAAATGATGTATTATCAATTATTAAATATGGGATTGTTTTTAAAATTGAATTATATCCAGAATAAGAAGTAGTAAATGAGAATTTTACTACTTTTTTTATGTCATAAAATTCACATTTTTTTAATACCTGAGCTACACTATCGCTATATGCTCTAACTAATCCACCTGCACCAAGTAGTATTCCACCAAAATATCTTGTTACTATAACTAAAACATTAGTTAGATTGTTTTTCTTTAGAACATCCATCATAGGAAAGCCTGCAGTTTTTTGTGGCTCTCCATCATCTGAGCATTTTTGAATTTCTTGATTATCTCCTAAAATATATGCATAACAATTATGAGTGGCATCATAATGCTTTTTTCTTATTTCTTCTAAAATAGAATTAACCATATCAATATCATTTACTCTAAATATTCTTGTTATGAATCTACTTTTTTCTATTACTATTTCATTTTCGTAAGTGTTTTGTATTCTTAACATCTTATCACCATTAATATTATACTTTATGTAATATTAATTTTGAATATAATTATAACTTTTGGTATAATTATAGATGGTGGTATACGTGAACTATTTTGAAACAGGAATAAGTATTTTAAAAAAGATAGAATCTTTAGGCTATGAGGCTTATTTTATCGGTGGTTGTGTAAGAGACCTTCTTTTAAAAATGCCTTTAAATGATATTGATATTACTACAAATATGCCTATTGATGAATTAAGAAAAATTTATGATATTTATGATAATGGAACAAAATTCTCCAGTGTAACAATTAAATATAACAAATATGAATTTGAAATCACTCATTATAGAAAGGATGTTTCATATTCTGATCATAGACATCCAGTTGTAGAGGATGCTGATACATTAGAAGAGGATACTATTAGAAGAGATTTTACTATCAATGCTATCGCATATGATAAGGATGGTAAAATCTATGATTTCCATGATGGACAAAGAGATTTAAAGAATAAGATTGTTAGATGTATTGGAAATCCTAGTGTTAGATTTGAGGAAGATTCTTTACGTATATTAAGAGCTTTATATTTTGCTGGTAAGCTAGGCTTTACTATTGATGAGGCTACTGCGAATGCTATGCAAGAAAAGTGTGAATTATTAAGAGATTTATCTGATGAAAGAATCTTTGATTATTTTAAAAGAATCTTATATGGTACATATGATTATGGTATTCAATATATAAATCATTATGATTATTTTAAATATATTCCGGAATATAAGGAATTACTTGAATGTGTAAAAAGAGAATATAGAGAAGAAGATTTAGTATTTTATTATTATTTAAAGTATAATAAGTTTTTAAGCATAACTAAGAACGCTGAAAAGAGAGTAGCTAAGGAAGCTAAAATGATATTAGATAGTAATTTTGATGATTATTATTTATATAAGTATAGATATGCTTACTTAAGATTGGAAAATGTATTCTTAAATTTAGGGTATGACACAAAAGAAATTGATGCAAAAATCAATGAATCACCACTTAATAATTCTTTAATGGCTATAACTGGTGATGATTTAAAGGGTATCTTTGATGATAAGGAAATTGGAACTATGCTTGAAAAGGCAACTAGAGCTGTATTATCTAAAGAGGTACCTAATGAGAAGGAAATCATTATCGAGTTTTTACAAGGTAATGGAAGAGAAAAAATAATAGCATATGTTGATTCATATGATATCATTACTGTTTTAGTAGATAAATCTATTGATAATGAAAGTAAAGAATTCTATTTATTATCTGGTAATAAAAAAATCAAATTAGAAAAATTAGATTATTACATAGAATGTGATTTTAATAAATATTTAGTTAGAATGCTACCAGATGTAATAATTTTACATAAGGAATATTATATAGTTGATGAATCTAATAATAAGGGTTTATTAAGAAGTGGTGCTATTGTAAGAGATCCTAGATTTGATGAAAGATTTGCTTATGATGGGCCATTAGGAGCTATCTATTCTAAGAGTAAAACAATATTTAGAATGTGGACTCCAGTAGCTAAGGAAGTAAGAATAAGCATATTTAAAGACGATTATAAGGAAACATTTGATTTAAAATATACTAAGGATAATGTTTGGGAATATGTCCATAATGGAGATATAGAAGGATATGGATACTTATATCATATTAGAGTATTTGAGGAATTTGATGATGTATTGGATCCATATTCATTATCATCTAGCGCAAATGCTAAGTTTAATTATGTTGTCGATACAAATAAATTCTATAAGATGAAGAATAAGAAGCCTGAATTTTCAGGTGATTATACTGATGCGATTATATATGAGGTAAATATTAAGGACTTTACTCAGGATTTACCAGGACCTAGAAAGGGCTGTTATTTAGGTATGCTAGATAATAGCCCAACTAAGGGCGGACCTACTGGTATTGAATATATTAAGTCATTAGGTGTTACTCATGTTCAGTTATTACCTACATTTGATTTTGAGGGTGTAGATGATATTGAAAAGACTGTTAAATATAATTGGGGATATAACCCTGTTCAATATTTTGTTCCATCTGGATGGTATTCTGAAAATCCAGATGATCCATATTCAAGAATCAATGAATTATTACAATTAATTGATGCCTTCCATGGTGCTGGTATTAGAGTAAATATGGATGTTGTATTTAATCATGTTTATGAAACAAAATATTTAGCATTAGGTAAATTAAATCCAGGCTACGATTTTAGAGTTGATTTAGGTGGTATGAAATCTAATGCCTCTGGATGTGGTAATGTATTAGCTACTGAAAGAAGAATGGTTAGAAGATTAGTAAATGATGTACTTACATACTTTACTAAGGTATTTAATGTATCTGGCTTTAGATTTGATTTAATGGGTCTATTAGATATCGATACATTAAAGATGGTTGAGGATAATTTAAGAAGCATTGATGAAACTGTTATGCTATATGGTGAAGGCTGGAATATGCTAAATCCACTTCAGGAGGATTTAAGACCTACTATTAGAAATAATAAGAAGCTTCCAGGCTATGCCTTCTTTAATGATAAATTTAGAGATGCTATAAGAGGTAGCCAGTGGAATAAGACTCCAGGCTATGCCTTTAATGCTGATAACTCATCATTTGATTTAGAGAATTTAATCAAGGGTTCTTGTCAGGAATTCTATTGCTTCCAACGACCTACTCAAACTATTAATTATGTTGAATGCCATGATAATTACACATTCTTTGATTATGGTACTACAAGCCTAATGGCAGATGAATATCAGGTCATAGATGCGGCAAGAGTTGCTATGTCTATTATATTAGTATCTGAGGGTGTACCTTTCATTCATGCTGGTGAGGAATTCTTTAGAACTAAGCAGGGCGTTGAAAATTCTTATAAATCTAGAGGATTAATTAATAAATTCTCTTATTCAAGAAGAGATAAATATATCCAAGGTGTAAGAATGGTTCAGGATTTAATTTCTATAAGAAAGGATTATCCTGTATTTAGATTAAATACTGCTAAGAAAATAGCTAATCAGGTTCATACATTAATGGGATTTAATGATGAACATAGAACTGGATTTGTTTTTATTGATGACAAATATGAGTTATTTGTTATAATAAAGAATGATTATAAGGATGACACACTAGAGGTTGGCGATGTTACTCTTATATTTGATGGTTATAAAAGATGTGATTTTAAGGTTAATAATTATACCTTTAAAAATCCAGGTGTTTATATCCTTAGAAAGGATAAATAAAAATGGAAGTTATTGGGAAGATTGTTGGAATTAATTCATCTGATGGATTAATTAATTTAACTGTAGAGGATAAGAATAAGGAAGTATTTAATTTAAAAATATCTAATATCTACGCAGATAAATTTAAGGTAACTGATGTATTTAGCTTTGAATGTACATCAGATAATAGAGATGGAAGAGTAAGATATAATATTGAATCATTTAAAAATGTTAGAGATTTTGAATTTGAAGAAAAAGCAGAGGCTTTACATAATTTTTATAAATCTGCTCCATTTTCTATTAAAGAAGCAGAGACAGAAATTAACAAATATATAGATAAAATCTCAAATAAGATATTAAAGGATTTAGTAAATTATTTAGTAGATAAATTCCATGATGATTTTTATATCTATCCTGCCGCTACCAAGATGCATCATAATTATATAGGTGGCTTATCATATCATGTTATTGGTATGCTACATCTAGCAGATGGATTCTTAAATACATATAATTATTTAAATAGTGATTATGTATATGCAGGTATTATCCTACATGATATTGCCAAGGTTCATGAATTAACAGAGCCTATTAATCCGGCATATTCAACTGAGGGTCAGCTAGTAGGACATTTAGTAATGGGTGCTATGGAAATTAAGATGGCAGCTAAGGAATTAGGATATGAGGATACTGAGGAAGCATTAGTTTTAATTCATATGCTATTATCACACCATGGTGTTCCTCAATTTGGTGCTGCTAAAAAGCCTATGGTAGCTGAGGCAATGCTACTATGGTATATTGATTCAATTGATTCTAAATTCCGTGTAATGGAAGAAGAATTAAATAATACGAATGAAAAAGAATTTACTCAGCCTATTGGAGTAATTGAGAAGACTAAAATTTATAAGATCTAGTTTTAAACTAGGTCTTTTATTTTTGGTTAGAAAAAACTATAATAATAGTGTTTTTAGATTAGAGGTGTTAATGTGGTTAAGGAAATCTTGGAAGAAATAAAGAAATCATGCTTTTCTGTTCTTCCAATATATTTATTAGTCATGTTTTTATTATTAATAAGAGTAATTTCATTAACTGGTCTTGAAATATTATCATTCTCATTAGCCACCATTTTTGTAATAATTGGTATCTCATTATTTAATTATGGTGCTGAGCATGCGATGACACCTATTGGTAAGAGAGTTGGTAAGGGTTTAACAAAGCAAGGTAAGATTTGGATTTTGATTTTAGTAGTATTCTTATTTGGATTTGTTATTACAGTTGCTGAACCAGATTTATCAGTTTTAGCATTACAAACAGAATCAGTATTCCCTAAAACAGTATTAATAGTTGCGATAGGAGTATCAGTTGGATTCTTCCTATTATTAGCAATTTTAAAGATATTAAAGAAGATTAATTTAATTAGATTATTATCAGTTTTATATATGATTGGCTTTGCCATGATGGCATTGCTTGCATATCAGGGTAAGGAAAATATGATTGCATTATGCTTTGATTCAGGTGGAGTTACAACAGGACCTATGACTGTTCCATTCTTAATGGCTTTAGGTGCCGGTGTTGCCTCAGTACTTGCCCAAAAGAGCGAAAAGGATGCATCATTTGGATTTATTGCATTCTCATCTATTGGACCTGTTATTGCGATGCTTATTATGTCATTATTTGCAAAGAGTGAATTAACGTATGAGCTTGCAAATTATGAGCTAGATTCAAATTTCTTCTTATCATATCTTAAATATTTATGGGAGAAGATATTAAGCGTTGGGTTATCAATTGCATTATTATTAATTTGTTTCTTAATTGTTGATTTCTTATTCCTAAAGATTGATCAAAAGAAGCTATTAAAACTATTAGGTGGCTTAGCATTTGCTTATGTAGGATTAGTAATTTTCCTAGCAGCTGTAGATGCAGTATATATGGGTGTTGGATTTAAGATTGGTACAGAGCTTGCTACATCTAATGTTGCTGTTATTATAATTATTGCCTTTGTAATTGGTGCCTTAACAGTACTTGCAGAACCTGCAATTAAGATTTTAATTACTCAGGTTGAGGAAATGACTAATGGCTTAATTAAAAAAAGAAGTATGCTTATTGCACTTGCAATAGGTGTAGGTTGTGCTATTAGCTTAGCTTTAATTAGAATTGTATTTAAGTTCTCTATTTTATATATTGTTATTCCTGGATATATTTTATGCTTCATTTTAGCATTCTTCATTCCAAAGATTTATACAGCAATCGCCTTTGATGCTGGTGGAGTTGCGTCTGGTCCTTTAACATCAAGCTTTATATTGCCAATTGCTTTAGGATTATGTGCAAGCTTAAATAGTGTAAATGATATATTATCATATGGCTTTGGTATTGTATCATTAGTTGCTTTATCTCCTTTAATTTCTATTGAATTATTAGGTGTAATATCTAATGTAATCAATAGAAGAAAGGTAAGACATGAAATTAAGAAGGTATTAAGGGAAGATGATAAGGTTCTTATCTCTTTTGGTGAATAATTATGAAAAAGAATACGAGCTTAACTAAATTATACCTTTTGGTTATTTCACTTCCTAAAGGTAAAAAGGAAATAATAGGTGATATGCTAGGTAAATATGATGTTACAGCATATTTATCAACATTAGCTAGAGGATCTTATGATAAGGATTTCTCTAAGGAATTGATGTTTTGTGTAATCAAGGAAGATCAAATTAAGGATGCAATGTTTAAAATAGAAGATAAATTTGCAAGCTTTAAGAGTAATATTTCAATGATATATGCTATACCACTTGAAAATATTATTGGTGTATCTAGTTATATAGCATTAGCGAATGGAGGAACAAAATAATGGATATCAAATTATACAATATAGTCGCTATTGTTAATGAAGGAAATTCAGATAGAGTAATGGAAATAGCAAAGGATTGTGGAGCTAGAGGTGGAACAATTATTTCTGCCAATGGTAGTGTTACATCAGATGCTGCTCAACAATTATATGGCTTAGGAATCCATCCTGAAAAGGAAATTGTTCTAATATTAGTAAATGAATCTTTAGTTACAAAAATATTAGAAAACTTATACGATAAGCTAGGTAGATCAACTGAGGCAATGGGTATTTTCTTCTCACTTCCTGTTTCTCACGCTTCTGATAATTTATTAAATCAGTATAAGAAGAAAAAGGCTCCTGCTAAAAAGGAAGAAAAAGAGATTAAGGAAGAAGATAAAGACAATAAATAGTTCTTTATTATTCATGCGTAAAACTATTTCTTGTAAAAGATAATAAATTGTTTTATAATAAGGTTGTTTTTAATAAGTTATGATTTGGACCGTAGTAGAATCTATTTATTCTAGAGAGGGAATTGTATGGTGAAATATTCCTAATAAAAGTTCTATGAATTCACCCAAGGAGCTGATACTAATACTATCCGTATTTCTTGCGTTAAAAGATTAATGAGTGCTGTATTATTTTTATTTAATACAGAACTAAGGTGGTACCACGGTTATGTCGTCCTTAGAGCGTAAGCTTTAAGGATTTTTTTTATTTATAAAGGGAGGATATTATGAATCAATTAGAACAGCTTGATGAGTTAGTTAATAATGCTGATAGTGAATTAGAATCAATTAATGATTTAAATGACTTACAGCAAAAGAAGGCTAATTATTTAGGAAAGAAAAGTATTTTAGCTTCAATTTCTGCTTCAATGAAGGACTTATCTATTGAAGCTAAGAAGGAAGTAGGTATGAAGTCTTCAAAGATTAGACAAATCCTAGAAGAGAAGTTTGAAGCAAAGAAAAAGGCAATCGAGGATGCGATTGTTAATAAGAAGCTAGAAAGTGAAACAATCGATGTTACACTTCCAGGATATAAGCTTCCTACTGGTGGAATTCATCCATTAAATCAAACAATTATGGATTTAGAGGATTTATTCGTTGGTATGGGATATAAGGTAGCTGAAGGTCCTGAAATTGAAACTGATGAATATTGTTTCGAAAAGCTAAATTTACCAAAGGGACATCCAGCGAGAGATATGCAGGATACATTCTATATTAATCCTGAATTATTATTAAGAAGCCAGACTTCACCAGTTCAGGTTAGAACAATGCTTGCTGAAAAGGGTGAGCCTATTAAGATTATTTGTCCTGGTAAGGTTTATAGAAGAGACGCAGATGATGCTACACATTCACATCAATTTATGCAATGTGAGGGTTTAGTATTAGGTAAGGATATTACTTTAGGTGATTTAAAGGGTGCCTTACTTGAAATGTTTAGAAAGATGCTAGGAGAAGATAGAAACATTCGTCTTCGTCCATCATTCTTCCCATTCACTGAGCCATCAGTTGAGGTTGATGTTTCTTGTGGTTTATGTGGTGGTAAGGGTTGTAACACATGTAAGCATACTGGTTGGATTGAGGTTTTAGGTGCTGGTATGGTTAATGACAATGTATTAAGAATGTGTGGATATGATCCAAAGGAAATTCAAGGCTTTGCATTTGGTATCGGAGTTGAGCGTATCACAATGATGAAATATAAGATTGATGATATTAGAAATTTCTATACAAATGATTTAAGATTCCTAAATCAGTTCAAGGAGGAGAAGTAAAATGAAGGTTTCTAAGAATTGGTTAAGTGATTATCTAGATTTATCTAAATATTCTGATAATGAGCTATTTGATCAAATTAATGCTCATATTAATGAAATTGAATCATATGAAAAGATGGTTTCTGCAACTGAATTAACTGTAGGATATGTACTTGAATGCGTACCTCATCCAGATTCAGACCATTTACATGTTTGTCAGGTTGAGGTTATGCCTGGTGATGTTAAGCAAATCGTATGTGGTGCTCCTAATGTAGATAAGGGCGAATATGTTATTGTTGCTAATGTAGGAGCAGTACTACCTGGTGATTTTAAGATTAAAGCTTCTAAGATTAGAGGCGTTGAATCTAATGGTATGTTATGCTCACTTCAGGAATTAGGTATTGAAGAAAAATATGTACCTGAAGCATACAAGAATGGTATTTATAATTTTAAGGAAGGAACTGTTAAGGTTGGAGATAATCCACTTAAGGCTTTAGGATTAGATGATACTGTTATTGATTTAGAATTAACATCTAATAGATCCGATTTATTATCTATTGAGGGCGTAGCTTATGATTTAGGCGCTGTTTTATCTCAAAAGGTTGTTGAGAAAAAGCCAAGCTTTAAGGAAGAAAAGGAAGCTAACCCTATGAAGGTAGAAATAGCTACAGATAAATGTTATAAATATTTAATGAGATATTTAACTAATGTAACTATTAAGGAATCTCCTATGTGGATGAAGGCAAGATTAGTTGCATCTGGTGTTAGACCTATTAATAATGTAGTTGATATTACAAATTATGTATTAATGGAATTAGGTCAGCCACTTCATTCATTTGATGCTGATAAGCTTGGTAATACTGTAGTTGTAAGACTTGCTAATGATGGCGAAAAGATTGTTACATTAGATGAACAAGAAAGAGAATTACAGAACACTGATATTGTTATTACTGATGGTAATAAGCCAGTATGCCTTGGTGGTGTAATGGGTGGCTTAGATTCTGAGGTTACTAATGAGACTAAGAATATCGCATTAGAGGCTGCATATTTTGATCCACTTGCAGTTAGAAAGACATCTTCAAGATTAAATCTAAAGAGTGAATCTTCTGTAAGATTTGAAAGAAAGATTGATTATGATAGAGTAGAGCGTGCTTTAGATTATGCAACTGAATTATTAGTTAAGTATGCTGATGCTAAGGTAGCAGCAGGTGTAGCTAAGGATGTTAAGGTTACTCTTCCTAAGAAGAAGGTAAATATTACAGCTGCTAAGATTAATTCTGTACTTGGTACTGAATTATCTGATGAATATATCAATAATGTATTTGATAGATTAGCTTATTCATATGTAAAGAATGGTTTAGAATATGAAATTACTTTACCATCTAGAAGAATGGATTTAGAGGAATCAGTTCAAGATATTATTGAGGATGTTGCTAGAATTAATGGATATGATAATATCCCTACAACAATTGCTAAAACAAGAGATAAGGGTTATTTAACATATACTCAAAAGAGAACTAGATTAGTTCGTCAAATCCTAGCATTCATGGGCTTAAATGAGGCAGTAAATTATTCATTAATTAGTGAAGCTGATTTAGGATTATATATTCCTGCCGCTGAGGTTAAGGAACCTATTAAGGTATTAATGCCTTTAACAGAGGATAGAGCAGTATTAAGAGAATCTGTATTAAATGGATTAATTGAAAATGTTGCTTATAATAAGGCAAGAAAGAATGATGATATTGCATTATTCGAAATTGCAAATGTACATACTAAGGATACTGAGGATTTACATTTAGGTATCGTTATTAATGGTTTAGTAGCTTCTCATTTATGGAATGGTCAAAAGAATCCTGCATCATTCTTCATTTTAAAGGGTATCTTTGAAGCATTATGTGAGAAATTAAATTTCGATGTTACATATGTTCCTTGCAAGGATTATGAGAACTTCCATCCAGGTAGAACTGCAGCTATTATGCATAACAATGAAAAGATTGGTGTAATTGGTGAATTACATCCAAGATTTGCTAAGGCACATGATTGCCAAGGCACTATCGCACTTGAAATTGATTTAAAGACATTAATTAATGATAAGAAGGAATTAAATTATCATCCAATTAATAAGTTCCCTTCAATCTCAAGAGACTTAGCTATTGTTGTTAAGAAGGAAGTATCATCTGATACAATCTATAATTTAATTAAGCAAACTGGTAAGCAAGCTGTAACAAGCATTAAGCTATTCGATGTTTATACTGGTGAAAATGTAGCCGCAGATGAGAAGTCATTAGCATTCAATATTACATTTGAGGATTCTACAAAGACATTAGAAACTCAAGAGGTTGATAAGCTAGTAGATAGAATCGTTAAGAGACTTGAAAGAGAAGTAAATGCTAAATTAAGAGCATAAATATTATAAAATGGGGTGGTATCCACTCCATTTTTGGCTATAATATGTATAAAAGAGAAGGGTGATATTATGAAAAAATTAATAAAGGTATTATTTGTATTACCATTATTATGCTTACTAATAATAACTGTAAGCTGTGGTTCAAGCTATGATTTTAAGTCTTGGAATGAGGCGGATTCATTAAATAGCTTAAAGGAATTTGTTAATAAGGCTACTGATGAAAAATCAGATAATTATATTCCAAAGGAGGATAGAATCGCTACATTCGATATGGATGGTACATTAGTTGGTGAATTATATCCTTGCTATTTCGAATATTTATTATTCTGTCATAGAGTATTAGATGATACTACATATACTGCTGCCACAGATAAAATGAAAGAAACAGCTAATCTAATTAGAAAGAATAAATATACTTGGAATATGAAGGAAAAGAATATTACATTAGATCATGCAGAAGGACAAGCACAAGCATTTGCTGGAATGAAGGAAGATGACTTCGTTAAATATGTAAAAGACTTTGCTAATACTAACGCAGAAGGATTCAATAATTTAAAATATATTGATGCCGCATATAAGCCAATGATTGAGGTAGTAGATTATTTACAAAAGAATGATTTTACAACTTATATTGTAAGTGGATCTGATAGATTTATTTGTCGTGCATTAGCTAGTGAGGTATTTAATATTCCTTATAACCAAATCATTGGTATGGATACTACAATCGTAGGTGAAGACCAAGCTGATACTGATGGATTAAATTATCAATTAAATCAAGGTGAGGCTGTAGTTAAGGGTGATAGCTTATTGATTAAGAATTTAAAGATGAATAAGGTAGTTGCTATTACAAAGGAAATTGGTAAGCAACCAGTATTAGCATTTGGTAATAGTGATGGTGATACTAGTATGCTAAATTATGCTATCAATAATACTAAATATAAAGGACAAGGCTATATGCTAGTTGCTGATGATATTGATAGAGATTATGCTAATCTAGAAAAAGCTGAAAGCTTAAGAACTATGTGGATAGAAAAGAATTTCCATGTTATTTCTATGAAAAATGATTTTAAAACTATTTATGGGGATAACGTCTTAAAGACAAATTAATTATTTTTAAAAGACATCAATTTTTGGTGTCTTTTTTAATTTTTTAATGTATAATGCTATGTGTTAGGAGGCTTCAGTATGGAAAGCATTTATAATTTAAGTGAAGATGATTTTAAATTATATTTAAATAATTTAGGCGAGAAGCCTTTTAGAGCTAAGCAAATTATGGAATGGGTATACCGTCACAAGATACAATCATTCGATGAAATGACTAATGTTAAGAAGTCATTTATTGAGCAATTAAAGAATGATTTTAGCTTAGATTTGCTTGAGGTTGTTACTCATCAGGTATCTAGTGATGGTACTCAGAAATTCTTATTTAGATTACATGATGGTAATTTAATAGAATCAGTATTAATGAATAATGAATATGGATATTCAATTTGTGTTACTACACAGGTTGGTTGTAATATGGGATGTGTATTCTGTGCATCTGGTATGAAAAAGAAGCTAAGAAATCTTGAAACTGCTGAAATAGTTATGCAGCTATTAACAGTTGAAAAGGTAACTGGTATTAAGATTACTCATATTGTTATTATGGGAATTGGTGAGCCTTTTGATAATTATGATAATGTAACTAGATTTATGAAGATAGTTAATTATCCTTTAGGATTAGAAATTGGTGCTAGACATATTACAGTATCAACATCAGGCTTAATTCCAAAGATTAGAGAATTTGCTGATTTTGATTTACAGGTTAATTTAGCAATTTCACTTCATGCACCTAATAATGATATTAGAAATAATATTATGGCTGTTAATAAATCTTATCCTATTGAGGATTTAATAGATGCTATTAAATATTACATTGATAAGACTAATAGAAGAGTTACTATTGAATATATTCTATTAAAGGATATTAATGATAGTAGAGCTAACGCTAATGAATTAGCTGATTTATTACATGGATTAAATGTATATGTTAATTTAATTCCTTATAATGAAGTAATTGAAAAACCATATAAAAGATCTACAAAGGAATCTATGCAAGCATTCTTTGATCAATTAAAGAAAAGAAGAATCAATGTTCAATTAAGACGTGAACAGGGTGGAGATATAGATGCCGCTTGTGGTCAATTAAGATCTAAACAAATGAAGAAAGAGGAAAGCATTTAGTGAAGGGAAGAGTAATAAATCTAAATGGTGGTGTCTATAAGGTAATTTTAGAGGATGGCACTATAAAGGATTTTAAGGCAAGAGGAAAGTTAAGAGCTGAAAAGGTATATCAATCTAATGATAAATCTTTAAGCAAAAAGAAGAATCCTACTACAGTTAAATCATCACCAAAGGTTGGTGATATTGTAGTTATTGATAATGATATGATTGATCATTATGAACCAAGAAAGAATTCTTTAATTAGACCTGATATTGCAAATGTTGATCAAATTGTATTAGTATTTGCTGCTAAAGAGCCTGATTTTTCCTTTTATTTATTAGATTTATTCGTAATTAATATTGTTAAAAACAATATCCTACCTGTTATTGTTATAACTAAGGTAGATAAGCTAAATGATGAAGAATATAAAAATCTTAAGGAGAATATGAAGTATTATGAATCCTTAGGATATAAGGTATTATATGTTAATAATATAAGTGGAGATGGAAGAGATGATGTTTTATCTATTTTAAAGGATAAAATAACAATTTTATCAGGGCAAACTGGTGCCGGTAAATCATCATTAGTAAATACATTAATTCCAGGCTTCGCCTTAGAAACACAAGAAATAAGTGATGCCTTAGGTAGAGGTAAGCATACTACAAGGCAAATTAGTTTATATCCTTTTATGGGTGGCTTATTAGGAGATACTCCAGGATTTTCTAAGCTAGAGGCAACTTTATTAGGATTAAAGTGTGAGGAATTAAATAATTTATTTATTGATTTTAAAAATTATAACTGTCGTTTTTCTGATTGTAATCATTTAGAAAATGCTAAGGATTGTGGAATTAGAAAGGCAGTAGATGAAGGCTTAATATTAAAGAGTAGATATTTAAGCTATGTTAAGCTATATAATGAATTGAAAAAGTAGGAGAATAATATGAAGGTAGCATTATCAATTTTAACTGCAGATTTTATGAAGGTGGAAGAATCATTAAAGGATATTATTCATGATGTTGATTATGTACATATGGATATTATGGATGGAGAATTTGTTCCTAATATTTCATTTGGACCAGCAATTGTAAAATCATTAAGACCAATGACTGAGGTTCCATTTGATACACATTTAATGATTTTACATCCACAAAATTATATTAAGCAATTTGCTGAGGCTGGAAGCCAATATATTACATTCCATGTTGAAGCTGATTGTGATGTAATGGAAACAATTAATTTAATTAAATCCTATGGAGTTAAGGCTGGATTATCTATTAAGCCTAATACTACTGTAGAAGAAATCAAGAAGTATTTACCATATTTAGATTTAGTATTGGTTATGTCTGTTGAACCAGGCTTTGGTGGTCAAAAGTTTATGGTTAGTGCTATTGATAAATGTAAGGAATTAAAGGAATTAAGAGAAAAGAATAATTACAATTATTTAATTAGTGTTGATGGTGGTATTAATGATAAAACATTACCACAAATTAGCAAGTATTTAGATTTAGCTGTTTCTGGTTCTTATGTATGTAACGCAGATAATAAAAAGGAAAGATTAGAAATATTACACAATATGTAGGATGATGTCGCAATACCAAATGTATTGCGATATTTTCTTTACATTTTGTTTATGTTATAATTATACTAATTATAGATTGTCTTTTTTTGGAGGAAATTATGATAATTACTCGTGTTCCATTTAGAGTGAGCTTTTGTGGTGGAGGAAGTGACCTTCCTGCGTTTTATGAAAAAGAAGCTGGATGTGTTATTAGCACATCTATAAAAAAATATATGTATTTAACTATTCATAAGAATTTCTTTTCTGACCAAATAGTTTTAAAATATTCTAAAACTGAAAAGGTTGATAATGTAGATAAAATAGAACATAAAATTTTTAAGCAGTGCCTTAAGGATTTTAAATTAACTGGAGTTGAATTATCAAGTGTAGCTGATGTTCCATCAGGTACAGGACTTGGTTCATCTAGTTCATTTACAGTTGCTTTACTTGAATTATTATATGCTTATAAGGGCGAATATAGATCAAAGGCTGAATTAGCAAAGGAAGCTTGTAATATTGAAATAAATGAGCTTAAGAAGCCTATTGGTAAGCAAGACCAATATGCGGCAGCATTTGGTGGCTTAAATTTTATAGAATTCCTACCTAATGGAGAGGTTAATGTTGAGCCTATTATCATGAAGGAAGAAAGTTATAAAAAATTAGAAAATAATTTATTAATGTTTTATATTGGTGATGAGCATTCTGCATCTGAAATATTATCTGAGCAATCAAAGAATATGAATAATGTTGATAAATTTGAGGCTCAAAGAAAAATGTGTAAAATCACAAGAGAATTAAAGCGAGAGTTACAAAATAATAATGTAGATGCTTTAGGAAGGTCATTACACGAAAATTGGCTATTAAAAAAATCATTGGCTAGTGGTATATCTAATCCATTTATTGATTCTGTATATGAAAAGGCAATTAATAATGGAGCTTTAGGTGGAAAGCTTTTAGGTGCTGGTGGTGCTGGCTTTATGCTATTTTATGTGCCAAATGATAAACAAAATGATGTGAGAAGAGCTTTATCTAATTTAAGAGAAATGGAATTTGAAATGGATAATTCTGGAGCTACAATTATTCATTTCGATAGGTAGTTATATGAATATTTTAGTTACAGGTGGTGCTGGCTTTATTGGAAGTAATTTAATAGATGAATTAGTTATTAATAATAAGGTTATTTGTGTTGATAAATTAAATTATGGAATGAGTAATATTAATCATTTATTAAATAATGAGAATTTCAAATTCTTTGGAATTGATGTTACTGACTATGATGCATTAAATGAAATATTTTTAAATCATCAAATTGATATGGTTTATCATTTAGCTGCCAATTCAGATATTAAGCAGGGAGTGTTTGGTTCAGAAATTGATTTTAAGGATACCTTTTTAACTACTAAGGTTTTATTAGATGTAATGAAGAATAATAATGTTAAAAATTTATTCTTTTCATCTACATCAGCTGTTTATGGAGATAAAAAGGAAGTATTAAATGAATTAACTCCTGATTTAAGACCTGTTTCATATTATGGTGGAGCTAAGCTTGCGAGTGAAGCATTTATATCTAGCTTTACGGCAATGTGCGATATGAATGTTGTTATTTTTAGATTTCCTAATGTTATAGGAAAAAGATTAACTCATGGTGTAATATTTGATTTTATTAATAAATTAAAAAATGATCCTAAAAAGCTAGAAATATTAGGTAATGGATTACAATGTAAGCCATATATTTATGTTTCTGATTTAGTAGATGCAATTATAAAATTAACTAAAAATATTAAGCCTGGAATTGATATTTATAATATCAGTGTTATAGGTAATGGTACTACAGTAAATGAAATAGCTGATATTGTAGTAGATGAAATGAAATTAGAAAATGTTAAATATGAATATACTGGAAGTGATAGAGGATGGAAGGGCGATGTGCCTAAATTCTCATATGATATTACTAAGGTATTAAAAACTGGCTGGAAGCCAAATTATAATTCAAATGAGGCTGTAAGAAAAACAGTTAAGGATGTATTAGGAGAATAATATGTACGCAGTAATAATGGCTGGAGGTAAGGGTACTAGAGTTAAGGATTTAGAACCAAATCTTCCAAAGCCTATGATTAGAATATGTGATAAGCCTGTGCTTTTATATCAAATTGAAAGCTTAAGAGATTCAGGTATTACTGATATAGTTTTAGTCATTGGCTATTTAGGTGATGTAATTAAAGATTATTTTAAGGATGGAAAAGAATTCGGGGTTAATATTACCTATATTAGTGAGGATACTCCGCTTGGAACTGCAGGTTGTCTCTATTATTTAAAGGATAGAAAAGTTGAGGATTTCATTTTAGTTTTTGGCGATGTATTATTTGATGTTGATTTTGAAAGATTTATTAAATTCCATCAAAGCTATAATTCTTATATAACATTATTAGTACATCCTAATTCTCATCCATTTGATAGCGATGTTTTAATTGTTGATAATAAAAAGGTCCTAGATATTTTATCTAAGAACGAGCCTAGAAATTTCTATTTTAAGAATTTAGTAAATTCAGGTGTTTATTGTATAAATAAAAAGGTCCTAGATTATATCAAGGAGCCTAAAAAGCTAGATTTAGAAAAGGATATTATTTCTCATTTTATGAGTGAGAAATTAGTATATGCATTTAGATCAACAGAATATGTTAAGGATATGGGAACTCCTGATAGAATTAAGCAGGTAGAAGCTGATTTGAAATTAGGGTTAGTTCATTCTAAGAATTTAAAGAATAAGCAAAAATGTATTTTTGTTGATAGAGATGGAACATTAAATCAAGCTACTGACTATGTTAGAAGCTTAGATGAATTTAAATTATATGATGGTGTAGTAGATGCAATAAAGAGAATTAATGAATCAGGCTATTTAGTTATTTGTATTACTAATCAGCCTGTAATCGCAAGAGGAGAATGCTCAAGAAATATTGTTGAAAAGATGCATCTAAAGCTTGAAATGGAATTAGGCAAGGTTGGTGCCTATTTAGATGATTTAGTATATTGCCCACATCATCCGGATAAGGGCTTTATTGGTGAAATTGAAAGCTTAAAAATTGATTGTGATTGTAGAAAGCCAAGGACTGGCATGATAGATAAAATGGTTAGAAAATATAATATCGATGTTAATCAATCATGGTTTGTTGGTGATATGACAACTGATATCAAAACAGGAAAGAATGCTAAATTAAAAACTATTTTAGTATTAACAGGCTTTGCTGGTAAGGATAAAAAATATTTAGATAAGCCTGATTTTAAAGCAAAGGATTTGAGTGAGGCAGTAGATATTATACTTAAGGGTAGGAAATAATTATGAATTATGTTGATAAAATAAAAAATTATTTAGAGCAAGAATTAGAAGCTATTAAATCATTAGATTTAGAAAAGGTAAGCGAAGTAATGAATGTGCTTGAAAAAGCAAGACTAGAAGGAAGAAGAATCTATATCTGTGGTAATGGTGGCTCTGGTTCTACAGCTAGTCATTTTTGTTGCGACTTCAATAAGGTGTGTGATAATAAGGAAGAAAAATATAGCATTGAATGCCTAAATGATAATGTACCTACAATTTTAGCTGTATCTAATGATTATGGCTATGATGAGGTTTTTAGATATCAATTAAAAAATAAAATGAAAAAGGATGATATCTTTATTGGCATTTCTGGTTCAGGTAATTCAATGAATGTTGTAAATGCGATGGATTATGCAAATTCTATTGGTGGTATTACTATCGCAATTGTTGGATATGATGGTGGTAAAATTAAAAGAATGGCAAATCATACATTACATGTAAATATTGACAATATGCAAATATCAGAGGATGTTCATTTAATTTTAAATCATGTAATGACTTATATTTTAAGAAATATGTAGCCTATAAAAAGCAAAAAAACAGGCTTTGCCTGTCTAATCGCGTAATTTAATTTTGCTTATTACTAAGCTCTTTCAATGTTACCCTTCTTTAAAGCTCTAGCAGAAATCTTAACTTTCTTAACATTTCCGTTTTCGTCTTTAATACGAACTGTTTGAAGATTAGCCTTCCAAGTACGGCGAGTAGCATTTAAAGCATGTGATCTTTTGTTACCAGTAACAGTTGTCTTACCAGTTACATAACATCTTGCCATAATTCTTACCTCCTTGATTAAAATTAATCAGCTCGTTTATTTTACATTATATTTTTTATGAATTCAAGTTTTTTTTGAGAAATTTAAAAAATAGTTGACTATTGGTAAAAATAAAGGCATAATTGTGCTTGTTATGTCTATTTAAGATATGCGAATAATTTGACATAGCGTCTAAAAAATGATATAAATATTTAGTAAATTGTTTTTACTAAATGAATAATAACTTATAAAGAAAATGGAGAGTGTTATTTTCACATTAATTTTTTAGATAAAATAATTAAAATTTTCAAAAACAAATTTATTTAGATTAAAATAGGGTTTAGCCCTAAAACGATATATATTAATTTTTTTATAGGAGGTATTACCATGGCTGTTGTGCAAATCGATGTAGCACTTTTTAGAAAGATGGTAATCAACGGAGCAATCAATTTAAAAAATCATCAAGCTGAAGTAGACGCATTTAACGTATTCCCAGTTCCAGATGGAGATACAGGTACAAATATGTCTATGACTGTTACATCAGGTATTAGAGAATTAGAAACTTGTGAATCAAGTTCAATTATAGATAACGCAAAGGTATTATCACGTGGTGCCTTAATGGGTGCAAGAGGTAATTCAGGCGTTATCCTATCTCAATTTTTTAGAGGTTTATATGTTGGATTAAAGGAAATTCAACATAACTATTTAGATATTCATGATTTAATGAACTGCTTAAAGAGCGGTTGTAAGGTAGCTTATAAGGCTGTTATGGAGCCAGTTGAAGGTACAATTCTTACAGTTGTTAGAGAGGCAGCAGAAAATACTGAAGCTAATATTGATAAGTTTAGTTCAATTGACGAGTTAGTAGATTTCTACTATGCAGAAGCATGTAAATCATTAGAGCGTACTCCAGAGCTTTTACCAGTATTAAAGGAAGCAGGAGTAGTTGACTCAGGTGGAGCTGGTTTCTGTAAGGTTGTTGAAGGTATGAACCTAGCACTTAAGGGTAAGATTTTATCTGTTGAGTCTGAGGAGCATGCTGAAAAGAAAGAAAAGAAGATTGAAACTAAGTACATCTATGTTACAGAATTAAAGCTAGACTTAAAGAAGCCTGATTCTTTTGATGTAAAAGAATTAATCGCACCATTATCATTATTAGGTGAATATGTTAAGGTTGAAAGGGTCGATAATCATGCTTTTGTATCTGTAAATACAGACAGACCTGGTAGAGTAATTGAAATTTGCCAAAAGCAAGGTGAATTTGTTACATTCAAGATTGAAAATATTAAGAATCAAAATGAAGAGCCTAAGCAAGAGGCAAAGCAAGCAGAGCCTGAAAAGGATTCAGCTTTAATCGCTGTATGCTTCGGTTCTGGTATTGTTCAAACATTTAAGGAAATGGGTGTTGACTACGTAATCGAAGGTGGTCAAACAATGAACCCATCTACTGAGTCTTTCGTTGAAGCTATTAAATCAGTAAATGCTAAAAATGTTATTATTATTCCAAATAATGGTAATGTAGTTATGGCTGCAAAGCAGGCTGCAGGTTTAGTTGGTAATATTAATGTTAGAGTATTACCTGCTAAGACAATTGCTCAAGGATATGTATCATTAATCAATTACAATCCTGAAGCAGGAATTGATGAAAACGTAGCTGCAATGACAGAGCAAGTAGAGCATGTTAAATCTGGTGAAATCACTTATTCAATTAGAGACACTGAAATTAAGGGTGTAAAGATTAATTCAGGTGACTTCATGGGTATTGCTGATGGTGAAATCGTTGTATCAACTGCTAAAAAGGAAGATGCCTTAAGTGGTTTATTAGAAAAGATTATTGAAGAGGATTCTGAAATTATTACTTTCTTCGTTGGTGCTGATGTTACTGAAGATGAGAAGCAATTAGTTGAGGATGTATGCTTAAATATTAATTCCAACTTAGATGTTGAAATTATTGATGGTAATCAAGATATCTATTCATATATTATCGCAGTAGAATAATTAAAATGGATGGGCTGGAATATTTCCAGCCCATATTTTTTTGGAGAAAAATATGGAATTAAAGAAGGTTAAGGGTGTAGGCGAAAAAACTTTATATTATTTAAATCAAGCAGGTATTTTCACTATTGAAGACCTTCTTTTTAAATTTCCTTTAGATTATATAATTTATGAACAGGATAACAATAAATTATTAAGTGGAGAAACTACCTATGTTGAGGGTGTTATATCTTCAAAGATTTCAATGTATAAATTTAGAGGTAAGGCATATGCTTTCTCCTTTTTCATTGAATCAGGAAGCTTAAAGCTAAAAATGAATTTATTTACTACCTTATATGCTGGTGTAAGATTAAAAAGAGGAATGACTATAGGAGCTTACGGAAAATATAATAGATCTGATAATTATTTTTCTATAAGAAAGATATTCACTGATAATTTAGGATTTAAAATTGAAAATGATTATAAAATAAAGGATATTCCTAATTTTACATTTTTAAGAATTGTTAAAAATGCAATTTTATCATATACAGATTATGAAGAAAGCTTACCAGAATCTTTAATCCAAAAATATAGATTATTAAATATAAAGGATTATTTATATAAGACTCATTTTCCTGAAAATAAAAATGATGTTATTGAGGTTTTAAGAAGAAGAAAATATGAAGAATTCTTCTGGTATTCAGTTTCTTTTGATTTGGTTAGAAGTAAAAGAAAGAATAATACAAAGGAAAAAAGAAATCTTAATTTAGATTTATTAAATACATTTATTTCTAATCTTCCATATGAATTAACTAATGATCAGATGGAATCTATAAAGGAATCTATTAATGATATTAATAAGCCATATCCTATGAATAGATTAATTCAAGGAGATGTAGGCTCTGGTAAAACAATAGTCGCTATTGCCTTATCATTATTGATGGTAGATGCTGGATATCAGGTAGCTATAATGGTTCCTACAGAGGTGCTAGCTGATCAGCATTATCAATCATTTATTGATTATTTAAAGGATTATAATGTCTCTATTGAATTAATTAAAAGTGGTATTAAGAAAAGAGAATATGATGATATTATTTATAGATTAGTAAATAATAGAATTAATATATTAATTGGTACTCATTCCATATTAAATGATAATGTTATATTTTCTAAGCTTGGACTCGTTATTATTGATGAGCAGCATAGATTTGGTGTAAATCAAAGAATAAGATTAATTGATAAATATAAGGATGTTGATTCAATGTTCTTATCAGCAACACCAATTCCAAGAACATTAGGATTAACATTCTTTAGAGATTTAGATATTTCATCTATTAAGGAAATGCCAAGAGGAAGAAAGCCTATTGTGACTAAGGTTATTAATATAGATAATATTTCTGGATTGATGAAATCAATTAAGAATCATTTAGATATGGGTGAGCAAGCATATTTTGTTGTCCCTCTAATAACTGAAAATGAAGATTTTAATTACATGGATTTAGATACATGTAAGGAAATAATAGAAAAATATTTACCTAATGAAAGCTATACTGTAATTCATGGAAAAATGAAAAATATAGATAAAAATGAAGCTATTATGGGCTTTAAAAATGGTAAATATAAGATATTAGTTTCAACTACAGTAATAGAGGTTGGTATTAATATTCCTAATTCAACTATGATGATAATTATGGATGCCGATAGATTTGGACTTGCGACACTTCATCAGCTAAGAGGTAGAGTCGGAAGAGGAGATAAGGAATCTTATTGTATGCTTGTAACTAAGAATACAGATAATGAAAGATTAAATGCATTAGAAAAATATTCATCTGGCTTTGATATTTCTGAAATTGATTTTAGATTAAGAGGACCTGGTAGCTATTTAGGTGAGGAGCAATCTGGTTTTTCATCAGAGCTTTTATATAGTAGCTTTGAAAATGATTTAAAGATACTAGAATGTGCTAAGAATGATTCTATAGAATTATTAGATGATTTTATAAATAAAAAAATAAGTAGTAAAAAATTTGATTCAATTTTAGCCTCAAGCGAATCTAAAATTGATAAAATAAACTAGTTTTTTAAACTATAAAATGGTAGAATATTAATAATGTTTTGGAGGATAATTTTATGATTAAAATTGGTGTTGACGCTAATGGTGGAGATTTAGGAGTAGAGGCTACAGTTCCTGGTGCTATGCGTGCCGTTAGCATGTTTAAGGATATTGAAATTGTATTATATGGTGATGAAAATAAAATAAAGCCATTATTAACTAATAATGAAAGAATTAGTATTGTTCATACTGATGTTACTATGGATATGGGTGAGCATGACCCTGTTAGAGCTGTAAGAACAATGAGAAATTCATCTTTAGATATGGTTAT
>JAEEGH010006061.1_pt1 | contig 29827 bp, 28 predicted proteins | sample 9134181 | NCBI WGS metagenome assembly JAEEGH01 (sample SAMN16246544, study PRJNA631951) | gut metagenome | biome: gut microbiome; feature: rumen; material: DP-attached | host: Bos | place: Iran: Karaj | collected 2018-10 | reverse complement strand
CAACAAGTGCATCACGTATATTCAGGAACAAATCAAGCAAATCTGTTCTTAATGCCAACTGAGGCTTTATGATATCTTTTATAATATAATCCTTAGTTGCATCAAATTCGTCAATAAAGACTATTTTATTATGAAGAAATTCTGGAGACAAATATGGATAGTTCTCTACTATTACCTGTCTTCCCATCATCAACTTGTCAATAGTCATTAGAATTACCTTTTTCTCCTCAACAAGTACTGATGGATAAACATTTTTTATCCAACTATATTTTTTCTCTTTTTTTATGGCCTTTAAACGTGAAGCCTTTGTCCTTTTACCATCATTTTTCAGAATACTTGTTATTTCATGACGGAAACTCAAGTCTAAACTGCCAATCTTTTCTTGAATTTCTTTACGGAATTCACTATCAGTAATCTGATTGTTTTCAAAAATCTCTATGTACTTGATTAAGTTTTGTAGGGTTTCGCTGTTAAAAACAGAAGGTACAGATTTCAAAACATCCAATGATTTAGCCAATGTTTTAGAATTGGCTTCTAACTCTATGACTTCTTCCTCAAACAAATCATTACCAAGGAGATTCCTCAATTCTTTGCCTGGTAAATTTTTTATCAAGGTTGTAACAAAGATAATTTGTCTAAATCCACCGCCATCAGTTTCAGAATGTTCTGTTATATTACCTTGCTCTCTCCAAGTCTTCAAATAGTCATAGATAGCATGAACAACAGAATAGGTTTTACCATATGAAGTAGGAACTTCAATTGCAGCTAACCCATTGGTCATGTTTGTCATGTATTTGTATATCGTCTTTTGTAACATATTGTTTCTATTAATCGTTTATTAAAAGACACCTTACACTATTTTAGTACAAATCTTTCCAGGAGTTCTTCCGTCGTTGTATCTGTAAACGTGTGCCAAATCTCCAACTCTACTGGCTTGTAATCCTTGAAAAGCTTCTTTACAAACTCTATCTCGAAAACCAGACGGAAATCGTTGGGATCGTTATCAGGCTGACCCTCCTTGCGAGTGCCAACGCGAGCAATCTTTATCAGATACAAATCGCGAATGCCCTTACGTTTGATATATGGCATGAAGTAATAGAGCTTGTTGAGAGCAACCGTTGAAGGGAATTTCTTGCCAGTATAGTATATCTTTGCTGACTGGTCAAGATAGCGCTCCACGTTGTCGTTCTTCACCAGACAGATAAGCACATTCTTGCTTTCATCTACATCTGGTTCCAGCTTCTGTGGTTGCTGCTTTGGTGGTTCTGGCACAGCATTCTCCACGATGTTCTCAGGATATTGCTGGAGTACATCAAAGAAATTGAGCTGTTTCACTCTTGCAACGGCTTTCTTTATTTCATTTTTCTCTTCTGGTGCAGCTTTCTCCAACGTTTCGCGGTTTAATCTGCGTCCCATCAGTTTGTACCAGATTGAACGTGCCATCTTGGTTTCCTTCTCTGAGAATCCCATTCCTTTTTGCAGCAACTCCTTATCCGTGAAGTCAAGAATTTCATCTGCCGTTTTCTTCTCTCGAACCATCTGATCTACTTTGTCGAATAGTTCAGCATTAGCTTCGCGATAAGGCAAATAGATTCCTTCTACCTCACTTGGCATCAACTCCAATACACCACCGCCAAAGTTGCGACCAAGAATCTCAGCGAAAGCAAAGGAAAGAGAATTATAATAGCTTACCACAAAAGCCTTATGGTTTACCCCCTCATTGATGAACACACGATGCATTGTGTCTGTGGTGTATGCCTGGGCCTCGTTCAGCACAAACTTAGGATAGAGATTGTTACGACGAAGGAAAAGAGCCTGAGACAACTTTATGGATGGTATCACATACCAATCATCGCGGATGCTGGTTTTATAGCCCTTATTGATGCCTTGTTGTTCACCACTTTCGATGTAGGCTTTCACGCCGTCGCCACCTTCTTCTTTCACCTTTGGAGGAAATACTAAAAGGTTGGCTTTAGCACCAATATTCAGGTTACGTTTCCAGTCTTCAGTCGTAAAGCACAGGCTATTTACCTGAACGCTACGACCAACCATTGGACGAGCATATTTCTGTAACTGGTATAAGTCAACGATGCTTTGAGGAACTGTGAAGTAACCATTAGCGCCAGTTGTTATACCCACCTCCACATTGGCATACTTTCCAATCTTTGGCATGTTTTCGCAACGCACTCTGCCTAAGAATTCCAGTTCTTCTTTATCTAAAAAATAGTAAGTCCACTTGTCTGCATGGAAATCTATCTGCTTAGTAGGCAGATTCAGGCGATGAGGATCAAGGGCCTGTAATCCCTCTGTATCTTTTACCTCAATATGTTCAATCAGGTGTTCGTCCGTACCATTTTTCTCGCAAAGCAACAGCACCACTTCCTGCTGAATTTCCTCAAACACAAGATTCTCGAAAGAAATGATGTTTATTTTGTTGAAAAATCGAGCAAGGTATTTGCGAAGTTGCTGGGCATACGTCACCTGTAGCAATTCTGATGGGATAACGAACCCCATCTTTCCATGTTCTTTCAGCAAAAGACTGCATCCCACAACAAATGTCACCCAGGCATTTGTTAGCTTGGAACGTTTCAGCCCTGCTTTCTTAAATATCTCTCCAGCTAATTCTTGCTGACCTTCATCGTAATACTGATAACGGATAAACGGAGGATTGCCAACAACAAGACTAAACCTCTGCTCTGTATCTAAACAGAAACGATGGAAGTCTGAATTGATGACCTCAGAATCTTGCAAGCCTATAGCACGTGCCTTTTCTGCTTCTACAGCTTCATACTCCACTGCAGTAACATGATGGAAAGCCATCTGCTCCCTCGCCATCTGCTCCAAGAACACACCATCGCCACAACTTGGTTCCAATATGTCAGCATCAATGCTGCCGTTTATGCCCCAGTGGAGTATAAACGAAGCAATTGTTGGTGGAGTGTAATATGCTCCTCGCAATTTCTGTTCAGATGCGTCCTCAATCAGCTGCATATTGTTCTTTGATTATTGGGATGATACTATCGTATTGTTGCATGCCGTATAGATTCATAATCATATCGGCTAATTCCTGCTTGGCAATATCAAACTGGCGCTGCAAGATGGTGAGCTGGCGTTTGTTGCCATGCATTGCATCTATTTTGTCACCTAATTCAATAAGTTGCTTTTGCTTTCCTGCTATGTTATCGTGGGCCAATTTCTCTTCGGCATTCTCGAAGTCAATCTTGTGAACAGGCAGTTGTTTTAAGACTTTTGTCCCTCTCGCAATAAAACCGCCACCGAATATCTCACCATAGAGAGAACTAATCCATTCCAGATACTTGCAATTCAAGATTGCTTGCAAATAGTAGATAGAGTATTGTGAATCCTCCGGTAAAGCTATCATACAATAGCCTGCAGTACCACCTGATGATACAAAAGTGCTACAGCTATCAACAGCATATTTGTCGCCTGTAGAAAGTACACCAACGATAATCTTCTCAGGTAGATTACAAGCATCAAGGCTCTGGTGTCTACCATACCTGTGCCATTCGTTAGATGTAGTTGGAACAGGCTTAATATCGCGGGATGTTGCATTCAGGATACTCTTATGAGCAATGAGGTACTTATAGAGTTTGGGGTAATCCTTCTTGATGTCGTCAAGAGGTATCATTTCCAATTTACCTGCATCGTTTTTCCTATATGGAAATATTACACACGCATTGGGTTTGAATGTTCGATAGGTATTCAGCCCATCATCGCCACTTGAAGTTTGGAAGTAAGGCCTTGTAACTTCCTTCTCTACCTTCCAATTCTTATCGTCTTTTACAAAAGTATAAACTCCATCCCTCTCTGATTTTGGCTGGAAGATATACACCTTGTTGGCACTGGTTTGGATGCCGTTGAAAATATTATCCTCACTAGCTATATCCAAAAGAGTTGTGCTGTTCGAAATGATCGTGTTATATGCATCTCTTAGATGTTCAGGAAATAGCGGCCACGTACCTTCTGATAGTTCACTATAGCTCTTGGTGTCCGTAGATAATACGTTTTTATCCGCCAATTTCCATTTTTCCAAATTACTTACCTCGTTATACACGAATGTGTCATGTTCAGCATTCTTCAAGATGAGCAGACACGTGTAGTTGGATTTCCCAGGGAAGACTTTGCAAGCTCCAAATGAAGTGATGGCTTCGAGTATCTTCTGAGTCGTTATGAGACGGCGCAATTCCTGACCTGCCCCTACCTTCATAAACTTTAGTGGCACAATATATCCCAACAAACCGTTTTCTTTCAGCAAGGACGTGGCGCGTTCAATGAAGATGATGTACTTGTCAAACTGCTTATACGCACTGGCATACTTCGCTTTGTACAATGGCAATTCCTTGGGAGTAACATTCTTCATGCCCTCCGTTGTCAGATAAGGAGGATTGCCTATAATGGCATCGAAACGTAAGGTGCCGAAGTCATAAGGATTTATTTCATTGGCATCTTCTGTTTTGATGTCACTGCTTGACAGAAGGCTATTTCCAAAGAAGATGTTGTTTGCTAAGTCAGGCAGGATAGGATGTTCGTTCATCAGACTTGCTGAATCTTCATCTTCCAGCAATTTTAACAGCAAACCAAACTTACATGCTTCGGCTGCGTTGAAATCCTTATCAATACCATAAATGCAATTTGTCAACAGTTGCTTTTTTTCTGCATATTTCAGTCTATAAGAGTTTTCGCCAACTTGAACAAGTTTGGTGGTGTCATGCTGGATATGGTAGTCTATCAGAATATCATTCAGCAACTGGTACGCCTCCAACAGGAAAGCACCTGAGCCACAAGCAATATCTGCAATCTTCATTCCCAAGATTTCTTTTGCAGACTTATCCTTGCAAAGCGGTGAGATGGTTTGACGGAGAATCTCACGAATAATGTATGTGGGTGTCGTCACCACATCACGATCTTCATTCTCAGGCTTCTTAACAATTTGCAATTCTCCATCTACCATCGCCAATTTCTCTGCAATGAAAATCTCGTAGATGTGACCCAATATGTCAGATGAGAATACGCTGAATGAGTATGGACTTTCTGGGAAGTACAACTGACGAATGATAGTCCAGAAAGCTGAACTGGCATTGCATACCACTTGCTCAGAAAGAGCCTGGTCAAACAATCCAGAGTTGTACTTGCTATCTGCTTTACGGAATTTCTCCAAAAGTGCATTGAACTGGCCAGCATCAGCAATCGCCAACAATTCCTTGTAAGTCTCAATATTTCTGTCCTCACAGACTCGAAGGAAAAGAATCTTGTTGATATAGCTCTGCACTTCGTCGCCCAAAAGGTTCATATCAATGGAAGGGTCAGCGGCAATAATCTCTTTACCAAGTAGCAGGCGCCACTCGTTTATCTGCTTTAAGAACTGCTTATCAACGGACCACTGCTTCAAACGTACTTCAATATCTTTCCATTCCTCATCGAACTGACCTGAATATACGGATTCCTTGCCAAGGAGACGCTTAATCTCTTCAAAACTCTCCTCATATTCAGTATAGTGGTACTTCTTGATAAGAGCCTTCTGATTATTGTCGTTTTCTTCCACCTTCACCGATGTGTCATAAATCATCAGGTACTCGAAGTTGGAAAGAACAGATATTTTCAGATTTGCTGTATAACCATAGCGACGTGCCTGACGTGCGGGTGCATCCACCTCGTGAATATTCACATGGGGTTTCTTTGCTTCAAGGAAGAACTTGCGTTCTGCAAACAAACGGAACGTATAATCTGGTTTCTTGGTGTTTTCGTCGGCACCAGCTTTCAGTGGTTCCTCCAGTATCACCTCACGTTCATTGGTCGGTTTGCCGGCACGGTTCTTGATGTCCCAGCCCAACAGTTCAAACAGCGGGTCAAGGAAGTCGCTCCTCAATAAAGTCTCATTATAACGGTCTGTTAAGTAATAAGTCCTTTCCGCTTTATATTTTTCAATCAGTTTTTTTATATCCATTTTAATAGTATAAAAGAGTATAAACAGAGTTTATGCGAATGCTTTTCTAATTGGTATTGAGATTGCAGGCTTTAATTCACAAAACCATTTTCTATAATCTGAATTATTAATTTTCATCATACACATTAAATCTTCATCACTATAACCCAAATCTTCCTTATAACCTTTTAGGAGGACATCTAAAACAACAGGTTTCTCTAAAGGCAAATCAACTGGTTCTTTTTTCGTATAACCGTGTTTTGAAAAATTAATTTGAAAATTCCTATATGTTATAGAAGATATCGTTCCGATGTCTTTTGCGCGTTTTACTAATGCATGCATAGATACTCTCCAACGCCGTTTAAGATCTGCAAGTTTTGCCATATTCAAATTATACAGCAAAGGCTTAATATCATCGGATGGCATTAAAAATTCCGATGCAAAGATATTTGCTTCTTCTTCTGCATCTCTATCTTCAGAAATTATATCATCAAGATGCATAACAATATGACCTAATTCATGCGCAAGAGAAAATCTTATTCTATCATTTGGCATCTGATTGTTTAAAAAAACCACCTTTCTACCTTGACTGGTGGAAGTAGAAAGACCATCCATTTTATCTGTTCCAAAATCCATTCTTATAATAATTACTCCACAATTTTCCAATAAAGTAACAAGATTTGGCACAGGCCCCCTATACAATCCCATGTCTAAACGTGTTTTTTTTGCAATATCTTGTGGAGTTATTCCATTATGAACCAAATATGTCCGTAACGAATAGTTTGGCATTTCAAAAGGTTCTGTTAGATGATCCAGAATTACTTTTAAAATTTTTATAGTTGAAACAAAAGAATCCACATCTTTAGATGAGACTGTAATTCTTCTTCTAAAAAATGAATTAGCACTAAGAGAAGAATCCCATTCCTGTCTGAAAAATGATAGTGGCAAATCATATACATCAGAGACCTTATCCCAAACAGAAGGTTCCAAATCTTGAATACAATGTTCTGCCTTTGATAACTTCCCCTGAGAAATGCCAATCTGTTCTGCCGCCTCTTTTTGCGTCATATGACGTAATGTGCGAGCAACCGTTAACCATTGATTATTTTGAAGTTCCATCCCCTTCCTTCTTTTGAGTATTCTTTAATATTGGTGTTATTGGAGTCGGATCATCAGGATCGTTAAATCCTTGCTCAATATATAATGCATCTGCAAGAGGTATTGAATATAAAAATATAGTGTCACCCATAATCCTATATAATATCTTTATAGATGTTATTTCTGTCCACATTCTATCCACGGTATATTCAACTATAAGAATATGTTGGGAATGAGATTGCTCATTAATAGCAATAGTCACTCTTGAATCTTCATTAGTAGAAGCACCTGATTTCTTAAAAATAAAAACATAATCATTATAACAAAACAGCAAACGTTGATTGTTTGCATTATTATCAGGGAACGAAATTTCATTATACAACGTAGACTGATTAATACAATCTTTTACATATCGATAAACTCTCTCGTGTAACACCTTACTTTTTGTAGAATCAGAGTCTATTAAATCTTCAACAGATAATGATGCGAAAGCAAATCTAACACCTTGAGATAATAGTCTACCCAAAGTTTCAACGTCACACTTTTCAAAAAACTCATGTTGGTCAAAGGCACCTTTGCCACCAAACAAATCTTGCTGAATTATATATTCCATAAATTGCTATATTTAAATTTGGCAACAAATTTATTAAAAATATTCCATTAAAAAGAAACATATATGCGAAAAATATTCCAATTATACTAAAATTTAACCTCTGTTAAGGTTTTGGCACATTAAAAAACGGATTATACCCTCAAATGCTCATACAGTTTCAACCTCAGCACCTCTCCATTCTGGAATTCGAACTGGGACTTCTTGCGATTGAACTTGAGCAATACTCCATGCAGAGCACGTTGGGCGACGAGGTCAGATAGAGCCGGATGTACTCCAGCAGGTCGTCGAGCAGTGGAATCTGCCGCTTGTTCTTCTCCTGTTACTGTTTCTGCACAAACAGGTACGCATAACTCTTCTGGAACGTGGCACGCAGTTTGACGGCCAACAGCGATTGGCGGCCATAGCGAATCTGAATGATGTTCTTATGCCCCGCCCAGTTGCTCTGCACGAAGTTCTGGTTTTCAACTTCGCATCGTAGAACTCGCCGTCAATCAGAATCTTGATGTCCTTGCTCTGTCCGTGCGTCAAGATGGATTTATCCACGCCCTGAACAGTGAGCACACTGACACTGGAATGGTCATCCCGTCATTGAGCAACGACCAGTCGATACCCAAACCATTTGGAGATTCTCTCAAAGTCAATAAAAACCTTAGTCTCTTTATCCAGATAAAGATTATATCTACGAACAAAGTCGTGCCAAAGATATCGGTCTGACGACACGTTAACATTGGCACGATTGACAGCGGTCAAAACATCTGTCCCATATATATAATAAGGTGGGACAGCAGTTTTGTGGTTTCTTTATTTCTCAATGGGGACTGTCTGCCCCCACGGCGAAGCCTTCCCCCGAGTGTAATTCAATGGTATAGATTATTATGGTCTAATTCGCGAGTTGTCTTTGTCGTTTTCCCATTTCAATGATCACCATGAGGTAGGGTAGAGGGAACGGACAAAAGAAAATAATGATTTTTTTTTGCTCCAACTGGTGCACATATCGAAAATTATTCGTAACTTTGCATCCGAAAAGGTTATGATGAGCGAAAACAAGCGAAATCTGACCGAAAAAGAAGAGTATTACAAATTAATTACAGATGAGAAATCGAACCACATAGAGACAAATGCTAACGGTGCTGGTTCTCAGTGTGTTAGACGGAAAAATATAGGGAGCCTCTCCTTCCGCGAGAGATACCTCTCTCTCCGCTTGCAAATCCGCATAACTAGTTGACTATCAATCAAGTTACGCGGATTCTTCTTATTCTCAGTTACCCAAAATCAGCCCCAAATCTCATCCAGAGCCCAGAGAATTCTGAAAATAGCGATTCCTAAACTATCCAAGGAGTTGTTAAAGTATGTATCTGAAAAACAAACAGGTAGCCTTTGCTATCAGATACAATATCGCTGACTGTAGTCCTACCTTATAAAATGTGGATAATCTGGTTCTCCAAGATTCGGTTCGTATGTAAAGCCCTCGTAACTGAAAGTGTTCAGATCCTTTGGTTTGTCAATTCGATTCTCTATGATGAATCGGGTCATAGCTCCACGACAAGTCTTGGCCCATACTGCTTGCACCTTCAGGTCGTTTCCTTTACGGACATAGAACAATGGTTGGATAATGCGAACTTCTTTACGGACTCGCTGCCAATCAAACAGGTGCTGGTATTCCTCAGTGGCAAGATGTATCAGGATTCCGTCATCAGCCTTCACACTGTCTATAAGAACATCAGTCAGGTGGTTCTTCCAAAATCCAAACATGTTCTTCCCCTCTCCGCTTGGTAATTCAACATTTCCCTCCATCCGATAAGGCAGAATACCATCAAGTGGACGAAGCAGCCCATAGAGGAAAGAGGTAATCCATAGCTTCCCCTGTGAATAATTGAGGTCATCAACATCCAGGGTCTCAGCCTTCAGATGCTTGTATGCTTGGCCATGATAGGCAAGAATAGCTGGAAGTTTGGGAGCATCTTCAAAGAATCGCATATACCGTAGTCTGTTTTGGACAGCAATCTGCTGGCTACAGCTTAGGATTTCAGCAATTGATTCTGCTGAGTACTGAGCCATATCCCTTGCGAAACCTTCTGCTTCACTCTGGAAGCGGGGTAATGACAGACTAACATCGGGAACAGACTTTAGATTGTCATTGGATTTCATCCCATGTTTCTCACGCTCGACAGAACAAACTGGTTTGCTTTGTTCTCGCTTAATCGAAACGTTCATTATCTTTGCGGAAGCGAGTATTATCTGCATATTAGACACCTACCCATTTAGTTGCTCTTCCAAAAACTCTGCTGCATCAGCTACACAGTCGGGACATTCACGCAACACGCCCTTTGTTCCTAGTCCTTTGACTTTGTCGAAGTCCGTCACGACTCGGTCATTCAAGCAAGTTTGATGGTTCTCGCTGCTCCGTCCTTTCAGTAGCTTGCATTGTGTGGCTCCATTTCTTTCTTGGAACTTGGTCATCATCTGCCGCATCTGTCTCATGGACTTCACCTTGTCCTTGTTGACCAATCCTAAGACAAGACCAGCCCCGACAAGTGCCCCACACGTTCCTTCCATGTTTCCCATACCACCACCAAAAGCTCCGGCAATGCTCATTGCTTCATCTTCACTTATCCCTGCAATATCGGCATAAGTATGGAGGATGGCTTGGGCGCAGTTGTGACTATTGCACCGTTTCTTTTCTGCTGCTATGTGTTTTCTTGTTTCCATGCAATTTAATATGTTGTGTTGATATACCTCTCTTCTAGATAATCCAGCCACGATACATTCCTATCGCTCTTGTAATGTTTCTTTAACACATCGAAAAATGCTTCATAGGTGATAGCGTGAAATGTCTCTCTGCCCTTATCCGTCAGAAGTTCTTCGTATGCTTCAATAGAGCCTGTATGACCATCAGTAGAATGAAAGTGAGTATTTTCTGAAGGATATAGCGTAAGAGAATCAAAATAGTCGATCATTCCTTTTTGTATCATTGCCAGTCCAAGAATGTGGTTTCTCCAAAGCTGAATGAAATCAGGATTGTTGAACTGTAAAGGGTCGTTGTTGACGAAACATCCACTGGCGCGAGTTGTTACCGAATAGGCAGATGTAGGTTCCTGCATCATTGCAAACTCTTTATTGCCCACACTATAACCCTCTTCCGTGTATTTTACTTCGATACCAATAACTCCAGTCCTTGTTTCAAACGTTTCATACTCGACATAAACGTCGAAAGCAGTCCTGTCTTGAATCGTATTGGGGGCATATTCTATTTTCCAGTTGCGAATGGTCTTAATGTCTCTATGAGGGAGTAATTCGGAGAAGCAATTAGCAGCAGCAACAAGGTCAGTCATCATTGGAACAAATATATTCCAAGGAACATGCTCACTTCGCAACATATTAGCCATTAATCCAAAATCTGTAAGAATCTTACCTCTGTCCTCACAAAGAGCTTTTCCTATCTCTTCATGGTATTCAGGAACAAAGTTCATCAACCGGGCAGCATCAGCAGGTGTAAGGATTGCAATGTCGGTTTCTGTTGTACGTCGATGTTCAAACTCTTCTGATGTTTCATTCGCACCTTGACGTGTAGAGTGGTTACGCCCCATCTTCAATTTTAGGATATTCTCTCTGAACCAAGCCTGATGTTGGCGACAAGCCTTCCTGAAATCGCTATCCCCTCCATAGTGAGCTTTTGCTGGCTGTATTTCCTTGGAGGATGCTAAATACTCAACCTTCATGTTGTAGTCCATCTTTCCCAGATTATTGACAATCCTGTCAAAACCTAGTTTGTCGTATTCGGAAGAGTTAGCAAGAATGAACATGATTTTTGGGCGTTCTGAGAAATTGTATCTGATAGGTGTACCTTCAAACAATTGCAACTGTGTTTTCTGTTTGATGATAATCATAACATCTTGGAGAAGGGCTTGTCTGACATATACATTGTTTATGATTCCCTGTGACATTCTCACATGATCCTCAATGCCTGACTTGCCATCAACAGCCCCCAATCCGCATTTAACCTCAGCAAGATATACGTCATGTTTGCCTTCTTCATCAGGTACGTTGCTGACAATGAGCAAATCCACTTTCGTTTTCTCTACTCGATATTCTACAGGTATCTTGGCCTGATCTGGTGCCCATTCCATGTCAATAGCAAGATACTTCCCCGAAAAGGACTTGTGTTCAGACTCGTACTGCTGCTGAACGATAAACTCATCATGCGACTTGTATTTCTTGCACAGAGCCTTGGCATCTTCAAAATACTGTCTTACCTTGTCTGTGTCTTGCAAATCAGCAGGTTCCATGAGTTGCACCCTTAATGTCAAGCCATCTTTCCTATTTGTGTAATAGCGAGGGTTGAGCATTGTGATGTTATCAGAGGTGTTCTTCCTGTGAGCTATTTTGAGAATCAGGTTCTTCTGACAATATATCATTACTTCATCCTTCACTCTGATTTCAAAGGCCAACTCTTTGTCGGACTTTACATACTGGAGGAAGTCATAATAAACACCGCCCTTCAGATACTTTGCCAAATGATCAGATGATAGAATTCTTGCCATATTTTTACTTTATTGGATCAGTACAATACTCTCTACGGCCACAATCCTTGCAGAACTTGCCCATCCACACATTATCGAACTGTTCAATGGCTGCATCAACCATTTCTGGGTCATCAGTCAGGATGCCAGCCTCGAAGTTTCTTTTTCGTGGTGATTTCATTCCCATCCCTGCGCCAGTCAAGTTAGCGGAACCGACGTATGCAATGGAAGTGTCTATGATAATGAGTTTGAAATGGACTCTGGGACACAGCACACGCTCCATACCATCATAAAGGATAGGATGCTTCTCGTGATCCTCTCTCCATGCCGTTCCTGGTTCCTTTGCATGAATCAGCCTGACCTCCACACCTTTTTTCAGTAAAGAGGCTATCAGGGCAAGGAATGGCTTATCATCGACATAAAGGTCTTTGATGTCTGCCGTTCCAATCCACACAGTCTGTTTGGCTTTGCTTATCAGGGACAGGACTTCCTTGTAGTGGTTCTCGTCTGCTATGTACTTGATAAAGCTCATTTCAACTGTTTGCCATCAGAGAAAGCATTACCAACAGTCTTTCCCAACTGAATGTAAGTATGATGTACCGGGTCGAATGTGACAAGTTTCATCTGCTCTACATCTGGCTTTCCATCTTCTGCCAGGTACTTTTCGTCACAGAGAATGTTCACGATTTCTGCAACGAGATAATAGCCAGTCTCGCTTTCGTCTATCTTCTGCTTTACCCGACATTCAAGCGTCATAGGGAACTCCTTGAACACAGGAGCATTGACATTGGGAGCTTTCTCTACAGTCCATCTACCGTACATGAAAAAAGTGACCACGTTGATGACAGCGAGGTAGATAAGGACGATATGTGGGAGATCCATTTCTTTCATTTACTTTTCAAATGGACTTCAATAGATTCTTAGCCAAAGGTACATACCAGTCACGGACTTCATCTGCTGTCGGAGTATGACCTCCTGGGAAATGGAATGACTTGTTGTAATACTTCAAGAAGGTTGGTTCAAAGTGTGCCAACGTATCTTTTTCTCCGAACAATCCCCAAATTCGATCTTTGAAGTCGGGATTGCAGTTATTGAATTGAATAGCCTCCAGTTCTGCAAACTCTTCAATCAATGTCTCATCAATGACAAAGTTCTGATTGCCGTCCTTTCGAGCTGATTTGTATTGATGCTCACCAATACGCTGTTTCAGGAACTCCGTCATCTGGAAGTGAGGATTACCGAGCAAAGCTGGAACCCCAACAACAGGAGCCACTATCTGAGCATAGAAGGAACCACAACTATTACCAATCAAGAGGCCTGGCTTCTCACTGTCAATCAGTCCACGAATAAATTTGACAGCCTCTTTTGGGTGCATCGGCAAGTCAGGTGTGATAACATCTGCTTCACCCTCAAAAGCCTCTCTCAGTGCAACAGCAGGTACACACTGACCACTGGCATAGAAACCGTGAAGGAACAGAATCTTCTTCATCCTAATTCATCTTAGTCATGTGATAGCCCATCCTGTTCAACTGCATAGCGGCTCCAAACAGGTAGAGTTGATGCAGACAGGAAACGTAGGCGTTGAAAGCCTCTTTGGTTCCTGGTTCTATGTTCTGATGACGGAGTGCATTGTAGACACGAGAGGCACATTCACCAACCAGTTTCTCCAACACGGTATAGTCAACGCCTTTAAGCAACAATACATCTTCACGGATATATTCATCCATTGCATCGTAGCCCCTCTTGTCTCTCATGTAGGCGTAGAGGTCATCAATCTTTGAGTAGATTTCCCATTCTGCATCCCAGAACTTAGCGACGGCCATTCCAATATACATCATCCAACCGAGGGAAGCGGATGGGAAGTCGTTGAATTCCTTGATGCCATCGGGAATGTAGGCTTTGGCTATTGCTTCCCACTTCTCTTCGACATCGGAACATTCCGGCAATCGTTCATCCACCTCTTTTATAGAGAGTAGGAACTGGTGCAAGTCTTGGCGTATGATAACTTCAAATTGTTCCATTATAGCATTTCTTCTAATCGTTCGACTGCAATTGTTATATCTTCCTTAAACCTCTTGTGGTCTCTGAGGAAGTCGGCTTTACCATTGGATATCGTTTCATATAGCTCTTGGCTCATGTCATCTACATAGGACGCAATAGCATCCTCTATATTATCCTTCTGCCATTCGAGGGTAGAATGAATATAGACATTTCGCTTCTGGTGCAGGAAACTATATGCGGTCTCTATACTGTCCTTTGTAATCATGCGTCGTAACCAATAGGTCTGAACTGTTTCTGATGCTCACTCCAGACAAATCCGTATCTCAACAGATAGTCTTTTATCTCTTTTGGTTCTCTGCTGAAAGCATAACAGAGTGATTCAAGGCTGTCAAACTCCTCGTCTCTCAGAAGCATGTTGATGCTCGAAACCAGAATTGCAGGGTCTTTAGGCAGATAGTCCATAAAACTTAGTCCTTGATCTCTTCCAATGCTCCCGTTTCAGAGTCGATGATAAAGCCTCTAACCACTATGTCATTCGGAACAAGTGGATGGGTCCTGATGGTCTCGACGGTCTTGCGGACGGATTCAGGAGTGTCCTTAAAGCCCTCCAACCAGTGATGCAGGTCAATTCCACACTTTTGGATGGTGTCAAGTGTTTCATCCGTTACACCACGGGCTATCATTTCATGGTGGAAATGGTCGAAGCTCATGTGGCAGGCTCCACAATGTGAATGTGCCACCACCATGATCTCTTCTACGCCCAGCTCATAGATGGCGACGATCAAGCTACGCATGGCTGAGTCAAAAGCAGAAATGACTAAACCACCAGCATTCTTGATAATCTTAGCGTCACCGTTCTTCAAACCAAGTGCAGCAGGAAGTAGTTCGGTCAGTCGGGTATCCATACACGACAGCACCGCCAATTTTTTGTCGGGGTACTTGCTGGTAAGATATTTTTCGTAACCTTTGGACTCTACGAAAGTCTTGTTGTAGTCAATAATCTTGTCAATCATATTCGTTAGTCTTTAATGATAATTTGGCTACAAAATTACTCATTTTTCATTGGAAAATTATTAAAATAACATACATTCACTTCCAATATGCTAGATTTAGGTAGTTTTTTAGTATTTTTGGGCCGAAATTAAACTATATTCAGAATGATTCAACAATTAGAGATAACCATACACTTGATTAAACACCTGAGCGTGTTGAGATCACGTTGCTACTTCTGGTGATTTTACCCACATTGGCTGTTTACAGATATACAAACGATTGATGATGGAATACAAAAAGATTGGCGAAACATATTATATTAGGGTGGATAGAGACGATGAGATTATTGCGAATATCCTTGATGTCTGCAAAAAAGAGTCCATCCCGTCTGCTGTGTTTTCTGGTATAGGTGGCTGTAAGAATGCTGAGCTACAGGTCTTTATCCCTAAGACTGGCAGCTTTGAGACTGAGACGATTGAGGGGATGCTTGAACTGGTTTCTCTCAATGGCAACGTTGTTTCAGGTGATGACGGACAACTCTATCACCATACTCATGCTCTATTTACGTTCAAGAAGGACGGACAGCATGGAATGGCGGGAGGTCATCTGAAATCCACAACGGTACTCTATACTGCCGAGATTGAACTTAGACCGACTATCGGTGGCTCCATTGGCAGAAAGTTTGACACTGAGACTGGTACAGGTTTTTGGAATTTCAATTAAAACGCAATATGAAAGTAAAGATACAGACAATGCTCGGCGACATCGTAGTGCGCCTGTATGATGAAACGCCCATCCATCGTGACAACTTTGTAAAGCTGGTGAAGGATGGCTATTATGATGGTACACTGTTCCATCGAGTGATTAAGGACTTTATGATCCAGGGCGGTGATCCTGATTCAAAGGGCGCACCTGCAGGAAAAATGCTTGGTGTCGGTGGCCCTGATTATACGCTGGAGGCAGAAATCAAAGACGGAATATTCCATAAACGAGGTGCTTTGGCTGCTGCAAGACAGGGTGATGAAGTTAATCCAGAACGCAGAAGCAGCGGTTCACAGTTTTATATCGTCTGGGGACAGGTCTATAACGATGGTCAGCTTCGCCAGTTTTCCAAACAACTGAGGATACAGAAAATTCAGGCGGCTTTCAATGCTCTTGTTGCCAGCCATCGAGACGAAATCATGCAGATGCGCCGTGAAAGGAATCGTGCCGGACTACAGGAATTGCAAGATAAATTGGCCGCAGAAGCTGAGAAACAAGTCAAGGATGGTGGTCTGACAGAAGAACAGCAGAAGATATATTCGACTATAGGAGGAACTCCCCATCTTGACGGCCAATATACAGTCTTTGGCGAGGTTGAAGAAGGACTTGATGTTGTAGAAATGATACAGGGAACTGCTACAGGACGCGCTGACAGACCTGTAGATGATATAGAAATGAGAGCTTCTGTTATCGAATGATGTGAAGAAAATGAAGGGTGCCTTATTAACACATTAAAATAAATAGACTTATGAAGAAATTGATGACAATTTGCCTCTTGGCAGTTGCCTGTGTACTTGGCGTTTCAGCACACCTGCAACCAGTTTGGCGAGCAGGCACCTGGCACGATTCAGGAGATTCATCAGTTCTGCACGGCTAATTTCGATATTCAGTTCCCGCAGTTCGACAAGATTGACGTAAACGGAGCCAATGAGTCACCACTATATACCTATCTGAAATCCCAAAAAGGCTTCTCGGGGTTTGACCTGAATGACAAGAAGGGCAAGTTCATGGATGACCTACTCCGCAAGAAGGATGCCGACTTTGACAAGAAGTCAGACATCAAGTGGAATTTCACAAAGTTTCTTGTCTCTCGTGATGGTCGTGTGGTGAAACGCTATGAACCGACGGATAAGATCAGCAATATTGAAGCCGACATCACCAGCGAGTTGAATCCCTAAGCGTCATCACAGAGCGCCTTCTACTTCCTCAACGTCTCAACAATGCGGGCCAACTGGTTGGGTATGCGTATCTGCTGCGGACATTTCGACAGGCACTCCTCGCAGTCCTGACAGCTGTGCGCCCACGTCTTCCGGTCGGCCAGTGCCTTTTGGTAACCCTCCGTGAACTGCTGTTTCTTGCTGGCATAGTCAGAGGCAGTGCGTTCGGGCAAAGGAAGAATATTCTCCTTGACAGCCTCGTTATAGTAAGCGAAATTGCCTGGAATATCGACGCCATAGGGACACGGCATGCAGTAGGCGCACGTGGTGCAGGGAATGGTGGGCACGCCAGCCATCTCGTCGGAAATTTTCTCTAACAGCGCATTCTCCGTCTCCGTACAGGGGTCGAGGGGTGAGAATGTCTCTACATTGTCCATGAGGTGTTCCATCTGATTCATGCCGCTGAGTGCCGTCAGTATGTTGGGATGTGAACCTACCCAGCGGAAAGCCCAGCGGGCCGCGCTGTCATCGGGGCGTATGGCCTTCAGCTGTTGCTCTACGTCCGACGACACCCTGCCCAAGGCACCACCTCTGAGCGGTTCCATCACGACGCACTGAACGCCCGCCTTCTGGCATTTGTCGTACAGATACTCTGCATCGGCATCGTGCCTGCGCCCCTGGCGGATGGAGGCATGGCGCCAATCGAGGTAGTTCATCTGTATCTGACAGAAGTCCCAGTGGTAGTCATCCTGACGGTCCAGCAGCCAGTCGAAGTCGCGCACATCGCCATGATACGAGAATCCCAGGTGCTTGATGCGTCCGGCCTCGCGCTCCTTCAGCAAGAAGTCGAGCACGCCATTGTCGAGGAACCGGCCTCGCAACGTCTCCATGCCTCCGCCTATGCTGTGTAGCAGGTAGTAGTCGATGTAATCTACCTTCAGGCGCTCCATTGAGTTCTCGTACATGGCTTTCGACTCGTCGAACGACCACTTCCTGCGGTTCTGGTTCGACATCTTAGTAGCCACGAAAAACTTGTCGCGAGGATGTCGGCTCAGTGCATTGCCAGTGAGCACTTCCGACTGTCCGCCCATGTACATGGGAGCCGTGTCGAAGTAGTTCACCCCGTGTTCAATGGCATAGTCCACCAGTTCGTTCACCTGCTCCTGATCGTTGGGCAGTCGCATCATGCCGAAGCCCAGCAGTGATATCTGCTCGCCCGTTCCATGCTGCACCCGGTAGGTCATACGGTTGGTCACTGGTCTCTTGTCTTTTTCGCTTTCATGGGCAAGCACATTCAGTGGCTCCAGCGCCATGAAGGCCATTGCCGAGCCAGCTCCCACTCCTAAACGTCGCAGAAAGTCGCGACGGCTGAGGTCTGTTCCATCCTTTTTTGCCATACTCTTTCGTTTTTGTGACGGCCATGCTGCCATTGAGCGAGTGCAAAAGAGAGCGTTCTCTCATTTTTGCCGGCCACGAGCATCTTCGCCTTTTTCAGTGGCAAATATAATCATAAAAGTTGGAAAGTGACATCAAATCATCTGTTTTTTTACTTTTGACATCAAAAAAGAGGTGAGCAACTATCATTCGACAATAAAAACAAAAACAACAATTATTTTTTGTATTGTACTCACTTATTCGTATCTTTGCAGCCAGCAATACGATAAAAACGAAAACTAAATAGTAGATGAAGAAAATCTGTCATTTTATATCAGACTACATGGCACTGCTGGTGCTCGCATCCGCATTGTTGGCCCTGCAGTTTCCCGAACCGTTCAGACAAGTGCGCCCTACGACCATCAACTATCTGCTTGGAGTGGTGATGTTCGGTATGGGTCTGACCCTCAACCTGCATGAGTTCAAGATTGTGTTCAGCCGTCCGAAGGATGTGCTGATAGGCTGTATGGCACAGTTCACCGTCATGCCGCTACTGGCTTGGGCATTGACTCGATTGTTCCAGCTCGACGAGGCATTGGCACTTGGCGTGGTGCTCGTAGGTTGCTGTCCCGGCGGTACGGCCTCTAACGTGATCACCTATCTGGCTAAAGGCGACTTGGCCCTTTCGGTAGGCATGACGGGCGTCTCAACGCTGTTGGCCCCGTTCCTCACACCCCTGCTCACTTGGGCTTTGGCGGGCAAGAGCGTCCATGTCGATGTGGCCAGCATGTTCCTGAGCATTCTCTGGGTGGTGATACTGCCCATCGCCGTAGGAATCATCGTCAAATATTTCTGGCCGAAGTTCACGGAGAAAGTCACCGACTACCTCCCTGCGTTCTCCTCGATTGTCATTGCCTATATCGTGGCCATCGTCATTGCTGCAAGTGCCGATAGACTGCTGGCAGGCGGACTCATGATCGTCCTGGTGGTCATGCTTCACAATGTGTGCGGACTGGGTCTGGGCTACCTGATAGGACACCTGTTGCGACTCTCGGAATCGAAACAGCGAGCCATTTCCATTGAGGTAGGCATGCAGAACTCAGGACTGGCCAGCAGTCTGGCCACCATCCATTTTGCCGCTTATCCCCTGGCCACCATCCCGGGTGCCCTCTTCAGCGTGTGGCACAATCTGTCGGGTGCAGCGGTAGCTTATCTGCTTAACTTTCGTAAAGATAAGGTGTAGGAATACTTTGGAGTTCAGCCACTCCCCATCATGACTTCCAGCGCCAGGTCTTTCTTACAATAGCCGAGAGGGTGTGCCTGATGGTGCGCATGTGGAAATTCTTGCCCAGCACCACAATCAGTACTGCCGACAAGATGAGAACGATGCCAACACCCAGCATGAACGTAAGCTGCTCACCAAACACGATGACACCGATGGCCACGGCTGTCAACGGCTCCAGCGCACCCATGATGGCTGTAGGCGTGGCTCCCACTTCGTGAACAGCTATCGTCATGAACACCAATGACAGAACCGTAGGCACCAGTCCCAGCCAACAGGCAAAGAACCAGGCACGGAGCGACGGCGGCAACTGCAAGTGCAGCTCGGGCGAGGTGAGAGAGTAGGGGAGCATGGACAGCATGCACACCAGCAGGACGTAGAACGTGAGCTTCAGCGAAGACATGCGGATGCTCGACTGATTGACAATGACAATATAGACGGCATAGCACAAAGCCGACAATACGACCAGCACAACGCCCATCGTGTTGAGCGGCGCTCCTCCTGCCGGCTTGTATAGCAAGCTGATGCCTCCCAGGGCAAACAGGATGGCCAACATGGTGGACACCTTGAGGCGCTCCTTGAAAAACAACGACATCAGCAACGCCACAATGATGGGATAGACAAACAGAATGGTAGAGGCAATGCCTGCATCGATGACCTGAAAACTTTCATAATACGTGATGCACGATGCTGAGAACAGTACACCCAGCAACAGCAGTACCTTCAGCTCCTTGCTGTTGATGCTGAATGACTTACGCTGCACAAGCAGCATCACTCCCAGTATCACAACTGCCATAGTAAATCGGTAGAAGAGCACAGATGATGTGTTTACTCCTTCTTCATATAGCGGTAAAGCACCAAACGGATTGGTGCCATAGCAGACTGCTGCCAGTATTCCGCAAATCACTCCTTTGTGTTTCATCTCGTCTTAATTATTCGATGGTCAAATTCATCGCATTGTCTGCAAAGATACTACTTTGTTTTATGATTACAAAGACTTATGTGCGGAAAATGTATTTTACTTGGTTGTTTCTCGGAAAAAATGCCTAACTTTGCACCGTCATCTAAAAATAAAACTCAGAAAAGACATGGGAATTGTTATTGGAATTGATGTGGGCATATCGACCACCAAGATTGTGGGACTGCGCGATGGCAAGCCCACGGCTCCGATACGCATCACGGCAGCCGATCCTATCACTTCGCTCTACGGTGCCTTTGGCAAGTATCTGCACGACAACAATGTGAACCTGGAAGATGTGGAGCACGTGATGCTCACAGGTGTGGGTAGCGGCTATGTGAAGAACGATGTTTATGGCGTGAAGACGAGTCGCTGCGATGAGTTCATTGCCGACGCGCTGGGTGCTCGCTATGAATCGAAAATCGAACACGCCATTGTGGTGTCGATGGGTACAGGCACGTCGTTCGTGATGTGTCGTGGCGACGAGATGCGCCATATCGGAGGCATCGGCATAGGTGGGGGCACTCTTCAGGGACTCTCCCGCATCTGTTTGGGAACAGGCGACATCAAGCAGGTGTCGGCATTGGCCATGCAGGGCGATGTGAAGAATGTGAACCTGCTCATTGGCGACATCTCGGCTCACCCCCTGCCAGGACTTCCCGTTGAGGCTACCGCCAGCATCTTCGCACGTGCCAAGAGCGACGCACCGAAAGAGGACATCGCTGCCGGACTCATAGGAATGGTGCTGCAGACCATCGGCTCGGCATCGGTGCTGGCTGCTCAAGGCACTGACTGTCGGGACATGGTGCTCATAGGCAACCTCACGCTGCTGCCTCAGTGCAAAGAGGTGTTCCCCGCATTGGAGAAACTCTATCATGTGCGTTTCCACATCCCCAAATACTCGGAGTTCTGTACAGCTATTGGTGCAGCACTCGCCTATCAAACGAAAACTTCACTCAACGACTGATTTCTTTATGAACAAGACTGTAGCAGCCATCCGTCTGATGGCAAAGGCGGCAACCTTCTTCGCCCAGTGCGACACCGAATACAGCGAACAGGAACGCAAGTTCATCGATGGCTTCGTCTCGGGCATCGACCATTTGTCGAAGCTCGACGAATCACTCCATTCCAAGATGTTTATCAAGCACGTGGTGGGTGAGAACTACGCTCTCGACCATATCGTTGCCGAGACCCTCGACCTGCTCGATTCCTGCAACGAAAGTGAGCGCAGGATCATTCTCTATACTATCGACGACTTCATCAAGACTGTCATCCATCTGGACGGTACGGCTCATAGGGCAGAGCAGATGAACTACGAGACGTGGCGAAGAGAGGTGGGACTGGAACAAGACTAACATGAAACAACAAGACACAACCATGATCAAACGACTGAAAATGCTGGCTGCGCTGCTGCTCGTCATCACCGCAAGTCAGGCTGCCAACCATCGACTGACCCTGCAAGAGTGGAGGGCTGACACCTTGAAGACCGACACACTGGCAAAGGACACTCTTCTGGCTGACTCCGTCAAGCAGCACAAACCCAAGAAGAAGGGTGGAAAAAACGAAGAGAAAAAGGAAGAGAAGAAAGAAACTGAGTATGAGAAACTCATGAAGAAAGGTGGCACGGAGCTGAAGGGCCTCTTCACCGTGCGCCACATCGAGGACAAGTACTACTTCGAAGTGCCTGACTCCATGCTCGGACGGCTACTGCTCTGCGTCACACGTTTCACCGCTGTACCTCAGGGATTCGGACAGTTCCCCGGCGAGGAGATAACCCATAATACCGTTTATTTTGAGAAACGTGACACGGCTAAACTGCTCATGCGCCAATATGTGCTGAGCTATCTGGCCGACGACAAGGACAATATCTCGCGAACGCTGGTAAAATCGACCATCGATCCTATCGTGCAGTCGTTCAAGATTATAGGCTGTAACGAAAAGAAGGATGCCCAACTGGTGGAGGTGACACCGCTGTTCAAGCAGGACAACCAGCTGTTCAGTTTCCAGACGGCTGCCAAGACTTCGCTGAAAGTGGGCGGCTTGCAGGGTGATCGCACGTTTGTTGACACGATGAAGGTCTTTCCCACCAACATCGAAGTGGTGACCACACGCACATACGGCAGTAGCCCTGGTGCAACGGCTGCCTCGAAGACGGGAACGATGACCATGGGCTTCAACACGTCGATGGTGCTGTTGCCCAAGGAACCGATGCGCAAGCGCCTTTGGGACGAGCGTGTGGGCTATTTCGTCAACACCTTCCGCCAGTTCAGTGACGACCAGACCAAAGCACAGCACGAAGCATTTATCTCCCGCTACCGTCTGGTGCCAAAGAACAAGAAAGCCTATCTGGCAGGCAAACTCTCGGAGCCGGAGAAGCAGATTGTCTATTACATCGACCCTGCCACACCGAAGAAGTGGATTCCCTATCTCATGGAGGGCATCAACGACTGGAACGTGGCTTTCGAGGCAGCAGGCTTCAAGAACGCCATCGTGGCGAAAGAGTGGCCCAAGGACGATACAGGCATGAGTCTGGACGATGCCCGCTTCTCGGTGCTGCGCTATCTGCCCTCAGAGACGGAGAATGCCTACGGACCGCGTATCGTCGATCCTCGTTCGGGCGAGATTATCGAGGCCCACATCTGCTGGTTCCACAACGTGATGAACCTGCTCACCAAGTGGTACATGGTGCAGTGCGGACCGCTCGACAAACGGGCGCAGAAGATGAAGTTCGACGACAAGCTCATGGGACAGCTCATCCGCTTCGTGTCGTCGCATGAGGTGGGCCACACGCTCGGCCTGCGGCACAACATGGGCGCCTCGTGGGCTACGCCTGTTGAGAAACTACGCGACAAGCAGTGGGTGGAGGCTCACGGACACACCGCTTCCATCATGGACTATGCCCGCTTCAACTATGTGGCTCAGCCTGAGGATAGGATAGGAGAGAAGGGACTCTTCCCCCGTATCAACGACTACGACAAGTGGGCCATCAAGTGGGGCTACCAGTGGCGACCTGAGTTCAAGGATGAGTTCGAGGAGAAAGAGAAACTCATGACCGAGACCACCCACACCCTGAGCCAGAACCCGCGCCTGTGGTTCGGCGGCGAGGGACGCGACGAGGACCCACGCTCACAGACTGAAGACCTGGGCGACAACAGCGTGAAGGCTTCCGAATACGGACTGAAGAACCTGCACCGCGTGATGGACAACCTGCCGCAGTGGACTTATGAGGACAACGACCAGTACGAGGATCTCTCCATGATGTACGGTCAGGTGCTGAGCCAGTTCTCCCGTTATCAGAACCATGTAATCAAGAACATCGGTGCCCGCTACGTGAACAATATGCCCGGACAGGAGCCTCGGGTGAACGTGCCGAAAGCCCGACAGAAAGAGGCACTGCAATACCTGGGCCGCAACGTGTTTGATGCGCCTGAGTGGCTCTATCCTGCAGGCATCGTCAACAAGGTGAACACCGACCCCACCACACAGCAGAACAGCCGACAGGACAACGTGCTGGACCGTGTGCTGGGCGGCTATGTGCTGAACCGACTGAGCAATATGGCTACCACCGGCAGCGATGCCTATCCCATAGAAGAATATCTTGATGATCTCTTTGCCGAGGTGTGGAAACCACTGAACAATGCCAGCGAGTGGAAGAACAAGATGCGCCGCAACCTGCAGCGCAGTTACGTGAATCAGCTGAACACGCTCATCAACACACCCGAAAAGACACTGAGCAGTCAGCGCACCGACAACAGCGACGTGCAGCTCTACCTGCTGCAGCACCTGAACAAACTGGAGCAATACCTGAAGTCGCAACAGACCAGCGGACTGAATGTCCTCCACTACGAGGATCTGCTGGACCGATTGCAACTGATACGTGAACGCCGCAAATCACCTAACCGCTAAGGGGGACTTCCAACAGGACTCACCGCTCATCATTTTTAGGTATAAACCTATATTTTGAGCGGTGAGTTTTTGTGGAAATCTCATTTGTTTCGTAATTTTGCACTCGAAATGAATAAAAAAAACAATAGCTTATGAAGTCTTCTACTACAATTAAGATGCTGGCACTGGCTGTCGGCTTGCTGCTGACATCTCAGACGGGAACCGAGGCTAAGCCGAAGAAACCCAGTGGCGGTTCGGTGAGTGCCGACCTCGTCATCAGCAAGGTGTTCTACAACAATATGATGAACGACCAAGGCAAGGCATTCATCATGGGTAACTACATTGAACTGCTGAACAACTCAGCCGATACGCTCGACATCACGGGCATCTATATCGGTCTGACTGACAACACCAGCAGCACGGCTGCCGACTTTGTCAACTCATGGACCGCTGCCGCCATGCAGGAGGCGCATAAGGACAGCATCGCCCTGAAACAGATCTTCCAGATTCCGACGGAGCAGACCTACACGGTGGCTCCGGGACAGAGCGTCGTGATCTGCAATGCTGCCGAGGACCATACCACGGTGGCTTCAAAGGCTGCCGACCTGACTGGAGCTGACTTTGAGGTGAAAAGTCTTCATACGGCCTATAAGGATCATCACAATGCTGATGTGCCTGAACTGAAACTGGTCTATACTTATTCTGCCACCAATACGTTCCTGCAGTTCATGTCGCCTGGCCCCTTCGGACTGGTGCTGCTGGCTGCCGATACCAATGTGGAGGGCTGTCCTTTGGGCTATTACAAGGGCAAGACCGAAGGCGCTCAGTTCAAGTTCGTTCCGGCTTTCAAGACCATCGATGCTGTTGACTTCGTGGAACATTCAGCTAAGACGGAACCTGATGCCAGTCAGAAGCGCATTGGCAACAGCTATGATGCTGGATGGACTGCTACGGCTAAGCCCGGTGGCAACAACGGTGAGGCACTGGTGCGCAAGACTGCTTTCGTGACCAAAAGTGGTCGCAAGGTGCTCTTCGACACCAACAACTCGTCGGTCGATTTCGAGGTGACCACCGATCTCGCCATCCGTACCTACAGCGATGAGATGCAGGGACTGAACGATTCCACCATCGTGATACCTGAGAGCGGCTTCCTGGCCATCAATCCGTCAACGTCGTTCTTCGGACCCGACAACATGCTGTTCGCTTATGTGAATGCCAGTGCCAAATCGACTGACTTCAACTACAATGAGTTCGTAGGCGACTCAATCCTGATGATGAAGGGCGACTGGATTGCAATAGCACAGCCCGGCTCCTACACGCTGAAAATGTCGGAGGCACAGCCCATGCTGCGCTCGCGCTCTACCGCCCAGCAGTGGAGTACGGAAGATCATAAGGAGCTCACTGGCGGACAGAAGACCCGCTCCATCTACAAGTTCAGCAATGCCGTAGGCAAGGTGGGCTTTCAGCGTGTACCGAAGACCACCGATGGCAGTTACAATGTGGCCGACTTCACCGATGGCGAGCGCCTCTATGTGACGCTGACACCTGCCATCGTGACCAACTTCAGTGCAACATTCGGTGTGGACGATCTCGACTTTGTTCCCTGGCATGGCTCAACACCTGAGGTGATTGCCGCTGGCATCGAGACCGTTGAACAGCTGCCTGTCACGAAGAACCTCCTGTTCGACTTGCAGGGCCGCCGCATCAATGGCACTCCGCGAAAGGGCCTCTATATTATAAATGGACGCAAGGTGATGTTCTGACCTGTCTGGAAGAAAAGTGACCATCAAAAAAGCCCAAGGTGTCTGCTAAGTGACATCTTGGGCTTTTTTTTGAGACTGATAGGGGGCGCTGAGAAGAAAAAATATTTTTTTCTTTTGCATTGCGCACGTTTTTTTGTACCTTTGCACCGTGAAAAATGATTCGGGGAGTCCATTTCCATGTAATTGGGCTTCATTTAACAAACAAAAAAGATAAAAAAACGGATGAAATACGCATTGGTTACAGGAGCATCGCGAGGCATTGGTAAATGCATCGCTTTGCGTTTGGCAACAAAAGGAATGCCCGTACTGATTAACTACCTGAAGAACAAGGACGCAGCCCAGGCTGTGAAGGACGAAATCGAAGCCAACGGCGGAACAGCTGAGCTGCTGCCTTTCGATACAGCTGATCCTCAGGCCATTGAGTCAGCACTGGAGCAATGGGAACAGTCACATCCCGACGACTTCGTGTCGGTGTTGGTAAACAATGCTGGCGTTCGCGATGACAACGTGATGGTGTTCATGCAGAACGAGCAGTGGGAGCGAGTGCTGAACACAACGCTCAACGGTCTGTTTTATGTGACTCGCCGTCTGCTGAAGAACATGCTGACTCACCGTCAGGGACGCATCGTGAACATCACCTCACTCTCGGGTATCAAAGGACTGCCCGGACAGGTGAACTACTCGTCGGCAAAAGCTGCTGTCATCGGCGCAACCAAGGCACTGGCACAGGAGGTGGCGGCTCGCAAGGTGACGGTCAATGCTGTGGCTCCCGGATTCATCGCTACCGATATGACAGCCGACCTGAACGAGGCCGAACTGAAGAAAATGATTCCCGTAGGGCGTTTTGGAAAACCAGAGGAAGTGGCTGCAGTAGTGGATTTCCTCGCATCGGAGGAGGCTGCCTATATCACAGGACAGGTGATACAGGTAAATGGCGGACTCTACACGTAAGCTGGTGAGAGGCGCGAGAATATCTGAAACGAAACAGAATCCTAAAGAGAAATGGTGAGAAGAGTCGTTGTAACCGGCATGGGCATCTGGTCGTGCTTGGGAAACAATCTGGAAGAGGTCAGGCAGGCACTGTATGAGGGACGGTCTGGAATAGGACTGGATCAAGCACGCCTTGATTATGGATATATGTCGGGGCTGACGGGCATCGTCAAGCAGCCTGAACTGAAAGGACTGCTGCATCGAAGGGCACGTACAGGGATGTCGGAAGAAGCAGCGTATGCCTATATGGCTTCGCGTGAGTGTTTTCAGAATGCGGGCATCGGCGATGACTTCTTCACGAACCACGAGGTAGGTATCATTTTTGGCAACGACTCCTCAGCAATGCCTGTGATTGAGACGGCCAATATCATGGCTGAGAAGCATGACTCAGAACTGTTGGGCTCGGGACTTGTCTTCCAGTCGATGAACTCAACCGTGAACATGAACCTCAGCACCGTCTTCCACCTGCGTGGCATCAATTTCACCATCAGTGCCGCTTGTGCCAGCGGTAGCCACTCCATCGGTATGGGCTATCTTCTGATCAAGCAAGGCCTGCAGGACTGTATCCTCGTAGGGGGCGCGCAGGAAACCAATTTATACTCGATGGCATCGTTTGATGCACTGAAGGCTTTCTCAAAGCGTATGGACGAGCCCACAAAAGCCAGTCGCCCCTTCGACAAGAACCGTGACGGACTCATTCCCAGTGGTGGCGCTGCTGCCTTGTTGCTGGAAGACTATGACAGCGCGGTAGCACGCGGAGCCAATATCCTGGCGGAGGTGTGTGGCTATGGCTTCTCATCCAATGGAAACGGTATCTCGCAGCCCAATGATGAGGGATGTTTCATTGCGATGAGCCGTGCCATGAAGGATGCCGGCATCGAGGCAAAAGATGTCGATTACGTGAACGCCCACGCCACGAGTACACCACAGGGCGACCAGTTTGAGGCCATCGCCCTGAATAGGCTGTTCAACGGACAACACGCCCTCATCTCCTCGACCAAGTCGATGTCGGGGCATGAGTGCTGGATGGCAGGTGCCTCCGAAGCCGTTTACAGCATCCTCATGATGAAGCACCACTTTGTGGCTCCCAACATCAACTTTGAGGAACCCGACGAGTTCTCAGAACCTCTGAACCTCGCACTGAAGACTATCGACACAGAGGTCGATACGGTGATCAGTAATTCTTTCGGATTTGGTGGAACCAACTCAGCCCTCGTGCTGAAGAATTGGAGATTGTGATAAATATTTTTTTTACTAACTAAAAACATTTAAGTATGATGAAACGTACTATGATGACAGCAATCCTGGCTGTAGCAGCAGTGATTGCATTTGCAGCAAACCCTTTGAAAGTCTTAAATGGCGACAAGAAACTCTTCAAGACAGCTGAAGGTACATGCCTGCTGGAAGTGATTTATGATGGAGCCTCCTATGACGGCAAGATGCCTTTGACAGAGAAATACGCTGACATTCCTTCGAAAACGAAAATCTCATACGATGGATTTATCGAGGAATTCAGTGAGCGCAACAAGAAAGTGACGTTCGTGAAGACCGCTGCTGAGGCCAAGTACAGAATGACGATTAAGGTGACCAAGGTCGATGAGTTTATCAATGTGATGGGATTCATCCCCGGACCCTGCATCCGTGTATGGGGCACGCTGACAGTGACTGACACCAATGGTGGAGAGCCATTGCTGACGGTGAATATTGACGAGATTGATGGCGGCTCCGCAGTCAGTACCGACAGAGCCTTCAACGACACCTTCGGAGAACTGGGCAAGCGAATTGCCAAAATGAAGTAGTCTGTAATAGTATTTGCAATTTTTCTGAGTAATAGAATGAATCTTTCTCCTGCTTTAAGGAAAGCCTATACAAAAGATCAATTGTCAGCTCGCGAGGCGCAGGCCCGTGCAGAGTGGATAGCCTGGGGACCTATTGTCTTCCAGGCTTCTCGATTGATGCTAAAGTTCGGAATACTCGACCTCTTGCGCGATAGCGACAAGGGGATGACCATAGCTGAAGTGGCTGAGAAAACAGGATTGTCAATCTACGCAGTAAAGGTGCTGATGGAAGCTTCGCTTTGCATCGGCACCGTGATTGTTGATCCAGAGACTGAGCGCTTCGAAATGACCAAGACGGGGTGGTTCCTCATCAACGACCCCGCAACGAGAGTCAACATCGATTTCAATCATGATGTGAACTATGAGGGGTGGTTTCACCTGGAAGAGGCACTGCGCGAAGGAAAGCCTACAGGACTGAAACACTTCGGTGACTGGCCCACCATCTACGAGGGACTGTCCTCACTGCCCGAACAGGTGCAGAAGAGTTGGTTCGGCTTCGATCATTTCTATAGCGACAGCTCTTTTCAACAGGCACTTGAGATCGTCTTTGCCAACAAGCCTCGCACATTGCTCGACGTGGGTGGAAACACCGGGCGCTGGGCCTTGCAGTGCGTGGGTTACGACGAGGACGTGTTCGTGACTGTGATGG